>Ga0315298_1000072_pt1 | contig 186898 bp, 175 predicted proteins | sample WHS_1_MG_FD_203077 | JGI IMG/M metagenome (GOLD analysis project Ga0315298, IMG submission 203077) | Extremophilic microbial mat communities from Washburn Hot Springs, YNP, Wyoming, USA - WHS_1_MG | ecosystem: Environmental > Aquatic > Thermal springs > Hot (42-90C) | place: USA: Wyoming...
GGCCCGCTTCGAGGTGCGCACCTTGGCGGCCGACGGCGTGACCTTGCTGGAGCAGAAGCTGCTGGAAATTCCCGGCGCGCGCTTCCGCAAGGAGGGGCTGGGCAAGGACGTGACCGACAAATTCCTCTCCGGTCTGCCTGGGGTACAGAAAGAGGGCTGCGACGGCATCATCACCAGCGCGCGCTGGGTGTTGCACAAAATGCCGCCGCATGTGCGTACCGTCTGTCTGGAATTTTTCGGCCAGGCGCGCGAGGCCATTCCCAGTATTGTCGAGATCAAGACTTTCCTCGACGCCCGCCCGGGCGGGGCCATCCTCGCCGGCCTGGAGCATCTGGACGACCGCTATCTCAAAGCCGTGGGCTACGCGACCAAGAGCGCCCGCGGGACCTTGCCCAAGATGGTGCTGTTCGGTGACATCGTCGGCGAGGACGAAGCCGCCGTGGCCCGCGCGGCCTCCGAGGTCGTGCGCATGGCCAATGCGCGTGTGGGCGAGGGTTTCGTCGCGGTCAGCGCCGAGGCGCGCAAAACATTCTGGCTCGACCGCAAGCGCACCGCGGCCATCGCCCGCCACACCAACGCGTTCAAAATCAACGAGGATGTGGTCATTCCCCTGCCACGCATGGGCGAGTATGTCGACGGCATCGAGCGCATCAACATCGAACTATCGCTGAAGAACAAGCTGGCGCTGGTGGCCGAGATCGACCGCCTGTTGCGCGGTCCTCTGCCGCTGGCGCGAAACGAGGAGCTGGCCGAGGGCGAGCCGGCACTGTCGGCTGAAGACCTCGAAGCCAAGCGCGCCCAGGCGCTGGAACTGCTCGCTGCGGTGCATGCGCGCTGGTCGTTCTATCTCGATCAGATCGACGTGCCGCTGGCCCAACTGTCCGACGCGCAGCGCGCCTTGTCGCCGTCCTTGCTGGCGCTGCCTGGGCAGGCGGCGAGCGACCGCACGCTGTTCCACTTGCTGCAGGATCACGCGCTGCGCGCGTCCTGGAAGGTGGAGTTGCGCAAACCCCTGGCGGCGGTGTTCCCTGGGGGGCTGTTCGAGCCGCTGCGGCGCGAAATCGAGGCGATTCACCAGCGCGTGCGCAAGAGCCGCGCCTGGGTGGCGTTGCACATGCACGCAGGCGACGGCAATGTGCACACCAACATACCGGTCAACTCCGACGATTACGCCATGCTGCAGCAGGCGCACGACGCCGTGGCTCGCATCATGGCGCTGGCGCGCAGTCTGGGTGGAGTGATCTCGGGCGAACACGGCATCGGCATCACCAAGCTGGAGTTTCTCACCGAGGACGAAATGAGCGCCTTCCGCGCCTACAAACGCGAGGTCGATCCCGAGGGGCGTTTCAACAAAGGCAAGCTGCTCGATGACCCGGACCATCCCGCTGACCTGCGCAACGCCTACACCCCCAGCTTCAACCTGATGGGGCACGAGTCGCTCATCATGCAGCAAAGCGACATCGGCGCCATCAGCGCGTCGGTGAAAGACTGCCTGCGCTGCGGCAAATGCAAGAGCGTGTGCGCCACGCATGTGCCGCGCGCCAACCTGCTGTATTCGCCACGCGACAAGATTCTCGCCACCTCGCTGCTGATCGAGGCGTTTCTCTACGAGGAACAAACCCGCCGCGGCGTGAGCATCCGGCATTGGGAAGAATTCGAGGACGTGGCCGACCATTGCACCGTATGCCACAAATGCGTCACGCCCTGCCCGGTGGACATCGACTTTGGCGATGTCACCATGAACATGCGCAACCTGCTGCGCAAAATGGGCAAGAAGAGCTTCAAACCGGGCAATGCGGCGGCGATGTTTTTCCTCAATGCGACCCAGCCACAGACCATCAAGCTGGTGCGCTCGGCCATGGTCGGCGTGGGCTTTCGCGCACAGCGGCTGGCGAGCAAGCTGCTGCGGCCTGCGGCCAAGGCGCAGACTGCGGCACCCAAGCTCACCGTGGGCAAGCCGCCGATCCGCGAGCAGGTGATCCATTTCATCAACAAGCCCATGCCCGGTGGCCTGCCCAAAAAAACCGCGCGGGCGCTGCTGGACATCGAGGACAAGGACTTCGTGCCCATCATCCGCAACCCGCAAACCACGTCGGTGGACAGTGAGGCGGTGTTTTATTTCCCGGGCTGCGGCTCCGAGCGGCTGTTCAGCCAAGTCGGGCTGGCAACCCAGGCCATGCTGTGGCATGCGGGGGTGCAGACGGTGCTGCCGCCGGGTTATCTGTGCTGCGGCTACCCACAGCGCGGCTCGGGACAGTTCGACAAGGCCGAGAAAATCATCACCGACAACCGGGTACTGTTCCACCGTGTGGCCAACACCCTCAACTACCTCGACATCAAGACTGTGGTGGTCAGTTGCGGCACTTGTTACGACCAGCTCCAGGGCTATGAATTCGACAAGATCTTCCCTGGCTGCCGCATCATCGACATCCACGAGTTTTTGCTGGAAAAGGGCTACGGCCTGTCGTCGGCTGGCGGCAATGCTGCCGTCAAGTACCTCTATCACGACCCCTGCCACAGCCCGATGAAACTGCAGGAGCCGATGAAGACGGTCAAGGCGCTGCTTGGCGACGATGTGCGCAAGAGCGAGCGCTGCTGCGGCGAGAGCGGCACCTTCGGCATCTCGCGCCCGGACATCGCCACGCAGGTGCGTTTCCGCAAGGAGGAGGAATTGCGCAAGAACGAACTTGCGCTGCGCGCCGATGGCTTTGCCGGCGATATCAAGATCCTCACCTCCTGCCCATCCTGTCTGCAGGGCCTCACCCGCTACGGCAATGATCTGCAGCACGGCTTGCTGGAGGCCGACTACATCGTCATCGAGATGGCGCGGCACCTCATCGGCGAGAACTGGATGGCCGACTACGTCAAGGCGGCGAACAACGGCGGCATCGAACGCGTGCTGGTGTGAGCATGGCAGAGAAGGCCGCGCTGCTGGTGGTCGATGTTCAGAACGGCTTTTGCACTGGCGGCGGCCTGCCGGTGCCTGACGGGGAGGCGGTGGTGCCGGTGATCAATCGGTTGGCTGCGCGGTTTTCTCAGGTCGTACTGACCCAGGACTGGCATCCTCCCGGGCATGTGTCATTTGCCGCATCGCACCCTGGCCGTCAGCCTTTCGAGACCATTTCACTGTCCTATGGCGAACAAATCCTCTGGCCAGTGCATTGTGTACAGAACACGCCGGACGCCGATCTCCATCCCGATCTGCACATTCCGCATGCCCATGCGATTGTGCGCAAGGGCTGGCGTGCGGATGTGGACAGTTACTCGGCGTTTGTCGAGGCAGATCGCCAAACGCCGACCGGGCTTGCCGGTTTGCTGCGCGAGCTTGGCGTGCGCCATCTCGTGCTCTGTGGGCTTGCAACCGATTTTTGCGTGAGTTGGAGTGCGCTCGATGCGCGGGCAGCAGGCTTTGAAGCCACTGTGGTGGACGATGCCTGCCGCGCTATCGACCTCAACGGCTCGCTGGCGCGGGCTTGGGCGCAAATGCATGCCGCTGGCGTGCGGCGCGCGATGTCCTCTTCGTTCTAACTCAGGCCTTCTCGCTTGCAGCCGTCGCCTTGGGCAGGTTCGTGGCGTGCGGCTTGTGGTGCGCCGGTTCGTCTTCATAGCCACGGATCATCGCCAGGATGTGCGCCATCGGGGTGTGGCCGGTGGTGGTGAGATAGACGTGGATGATGAAAAAGATCAACATCATGTAGGCGCCGATGGTGTGCGCCCAGGCCACCGTCTGCAGGTTGATGCCCCATTGCTGCCACACCGGCCAGGCGCCCCAGTCGGCAAAGAACAGCAGCCAGATGCCACTGATCCAGATGATGGGGTTGATCATCAGCTTGACCCACAGATAGGCCAGACGTTGCAGCGGATTGTGTTTGCGCGCAACGCTTTGCTGATAGGGATGTTCTTCACCGCGGAACATGCCCCAGGCGTAATGCCGCGCAACCAGAAAAATCTTGTCGAAGGTCGGGATGTACTGCTTCCATTCCCCCGTGGTGAAGTGCCAGAAGATGGCGAAGACCCACAGCACCACCAGCGTCCAGGCCGCCACCGTATGGACGCGCAGCGCGGTCTGGAACTGCACGCCGAGGTCATACAGGCCGTGGATGCGAAAGCCAGAGAACATCAGCAGGATGATGAGTCCGGCCTGGCTCCAGTGCCAGAAGCGCTCGAAACGCTTGAACAGAATGACGTGTTTTTTGTGTGACATGACGAATTCCTCGAAGTGCCTGCGATGCGGGGCGGATCAGTGGCTCTTGCTGCCGGGTTTGTTGCGGCGGCGCAGCCACATGACACTGCGGATGCCGCCATGCACCATGACCCCGGCCAGACTCAGCCCGGCAACGCCCAGGCCGATGGTTTCGATCCAGGTCTGGTGATCCTTGCTGCGTCCCGGGATGTAGATGCCGTCGATCTTCTCCAGCCGACCGTTGTTGGTGTGGCATTGCGCGCAGCTCAGCGCCTTGTCTTTTGGCGCGACCATATGGGTGATCGGCCAGGTGGTTGTGGTCTTGACGAATGCATACTTGCCCGACCATGGCAAACCGGCCTCCTTCATGCCGGCGGCGATGGATTTTTGCCAGTCCATGGTGTGCCAGTAAGCCGCATCGTCGAAGCCTGCGTTGTGGATGGCGAGCAGGCGGTGCAGCTCCGGGTCGTAGGGCTGTGTGCCTTTCATGGTTTTCACCGGCCAGATGCGTGACTTGCCATCGGTCGGGCTGCCGCCATACTCGTTGATGGCGATCACTCCGTCCTTGTTCGGCACGGCGTTCTCGCCAATATTCATCCACTTCACCGCGCCGTTGAACCAGGTGTAGTCGGGCACCACGTCTTCGCCCAGCTTGAACTGGCCCTTGATGCCCAGATAAGTGGGATGGCCATGTTCATCCTTGAGGACCAGCGGCTTGCCGTCCGGGCCGCGCTGGCCGGCCTTGGAATAGTCCCATTCCATTTTGGTGGGCACGCCGCCGCGGGCGAACTCGGGGATGTGGCAGGTCTGGCAGGCGATATTGCGGGTGTGCATGTTCAGGTCCTGCGCCAGACTGCCCTTGTGCGGGGTGTCGCCGTGGCAGGACTGGCAGCTTGCCGCGCTGCCCATATTGTGTTGGCTGCCGCGCACATACTGCCCGCCCTCGTGCTTGGCGTCGAGCTTGTAGTGGCTGCCGCTGACCTCGTGTCCGCCGGTGGCGTGGCAGGTCTGGCACTGGAAGTTCAGCCCGTCCTTGGCCATGTGCACGTCGAGTGATTTGGGCGGATTAATCAGCGAGCTGTCCAGGTCGCCATGCTTCACGCCGTCTCCTCCGCCGCCGTTGAAGTGGCAGGTGCCACAGTTGGCACGCGAGGGCGCGCCCACGTGCTGCGCAATCGTCGTCAGATCGATCGGTTCGATGAATTTGCCGGAGCCAGGCGGCATTTCGATGCGGGTGGTGGGCGGGTTGCCCGACTGATACGGCGCTTTGACGTATTTGCCGGTCTGGTCGTGGCAGACCAGGCAGTCCACATCGGTATCGGGGCGTTTGCTGAAGGCGACGAACTCGCCGCTTTTTGCATCGCCGTAGCCGACATGACAGCCGGTGCAGAACTGCTGGTTGCTCGGCGTGGACACGCAGAAGTTGTTCATCACCTTGTTCTTGCCGACGATGCGCTTGGAGTCCTGCTCCACCTCCTCCCACTTCCAGTGGATGGTGCCCTTGATCTGCTTGGCCGCCTCGGTGTGGCAACTCAGGCAGGCGGCGGTGACCTCGGAGCCGCTTTTGAACGGACCCTGCAATTCCTTGAACTTGCTGTGATCCGCCGTGGTTTTTGCGCCTGTAGGCATCTTGGGCACCACGCGGTAGGGCGAGTGGATGTCGACCTCGGCCATCGCCGACTGCGGCGCCGACGGAGGGATAGACGCAGCAGGGTTGGCCAGGGCTGGCGGGGCGCTGGTCGCAGCCGCGCAGAGGGCGGCCAGACGAAGCCAGAAGCCGAAGCGGGCAGCAGGCGCGAAGCGGTGGGTAAACGGCATGACGAACACTCCAGTCGGTGTGCGAAACGGATCAATCAGGAGCGCATGGTTGCAGATACATACAGTTGCAAAAGTGACAAGACGCAAAAACTTCCCAGCCCGATATGCCGGAATTGCAATCTTTTGATCTGGGATAAATGAATCGCGTGGCTTGAATCCGTTTTGCCCGCTGGCGCGTAATTCGAGCAACAGCCGCACAGACCGCGCTGTTCTCGTTTTTTCTCTTTCAGGAGGTTTCACCATGCAACGCACGCAAGCCGTAGTCCACACCGCCCTTTCCACTTCCGCCACCCCCGAGGATTCCAGCGGGCAGGGTGCCAGCCGCCGTCAGTTCTTCCGCGTCGGCGGCCTGTTCGCCGCGGGGCTGGCCGCTTCCAGCGCACTGGCACCAGCAACGAGTTGGGCAGGGACGATGTCCCAGTCGACCACGGACGACATCGCCATTCTCAACGTCGCGCTCGGGTTGGAATATCAGGCCATCGCTGCCTATCAGGTTGGCGCCGAATCGGGTTTGCTGGAAAAGCCGGTGCTCGCCGTGGCCGTGAAGTTCCAGGGACAGCACAAGGCGCATGCCGAGGTGCTGTCGTCCACCATCGGCAAGCTGGGCGGCACGCCGGTCATGGCCAAGAAGCCCGCTGAGTACGGCTTCCCCACAGCCTCGCTCAAATCGCAGGCCGACGTGCTGGAATTCGCCGCCGGGCTGGAAAAGGGCGCGGCCAGTGCCTATCTGGGCGCAGTGCCGCAATTCCACAACAAAGATCTCGCCAAGGCCGCGGCCAGCATCATGGGCGACGAGACCATGCACTGGGCCATTTTGCTCAACGCCTTGGGCAAAGACCCGGTGCCTGCGGCGTTCATCGTCTGATCGCCGGGGGCATCCCGAACAGCGGGTGCGGCGCGATGTCGGTAACATTCGCCGCAAACCCGCCTGCTTTGCGGCACGCCTTCATCGGGCGGCGCTGCGAACGCCGGGTTGCCCCTCACGCTGCGCTCATGCCCGACCTGCAATCCCTGCTTGCCTACACCGCCCTGGCCGACCGCGACGCGTTCGGCCAGTTGTACGCGGCCACGCAAAACCGGGCCTGGGCGATCTGCCTGCGGCTGCTGCGCGACCGGTCGTTTGCCGAAGAGGCGATGCAGGATGCGTATGTGAAGGTCTGGCATCAGGCCGCAAGCTACCGGCCTGCTTTGGGTAGCCCGGAGGCCTGGATTTCCGCGCTGGTGCGCAACACCTGTCTCGATCGCCTGCGCGCCAACAAGCGCGAGGCGCAGTATGTCGTTTCACTGCAGGGCGATGAGGCGGATGATCCGCCCGAAATCGCGGATGACCGCACGCCTGAAGCGCTGCTCGAAGCCCGCTTGCAGGGCCAACCGATGGAGGATTGTTTGGGACAGTTGCAACCCCGCCAGCGTGATCTGCTCGCGGCGGCGTATGTCTTGGGGCAGTCGCACGCCGAAGTCGCCCGCGAGCGCGCTCTGCCGCTGGGCACGGTGAAAACGCTGATCCGGCGCGCGGTGCTGTTTTTGCGCGACTGTCTGGGGGAGGGCGCAAGGTGACGCTGCCCGCACGCTACCGCAACAGCGATCTGCTCGACCGGCTGGCGGCCGACTGGCTCACAGGCGGGCTCAGCCCGGCTGCGCAGCGTCGCGCCCAGCGTTTGCTGGAGCAGAGCCCTGAGTTTGCCCAAGCGGTGCAAGGCTGGCGCACGCGGCTCGATGCCAGCTTGCTGTCGGCAGCGCAAATCGGTCAGCCGTCCGACTCGGTCTGGCAGGGCATCACCGCGCGCCTCGATTCCCCGCGCGTGACTCAGCCTGCGGGGGCTGGTAAGTCGACGTCTTGGGACGTTGAAGCCTGGCGGCGCTTGTCTCTGTGGCTCGGCGGCGTGGCCGTGGCTGCGGTGGCCTTTTCAGTCGTGGTGCTGGTGCAGAACCCGGAGGTCGGCCGTGGTTCGGCCGCGCCGGTACAGATGGCGGCGTTGATGCATGGCGCGGGCGGGCAGGCCGCCGTTGTGACGGTGCAGAACGGCAAGCTGACTCTGACGGCTGTTGGCGCCATGACGCCACCCAGCGGCAAGAGCTACCAACTCTGGCTGTTGCCCACTCAGGGCGCCCCCATTTCTTTGGGCGTCGTGGCGGCGGGGCAGAGCCGCTACCCCATTCCCGAGTCGGCGCAGTCGCATCTGTCGCAGGCCAAGGCGTTTGCCGTCAGCGTGGAGCCGCCCGGTGGTTCTCCCACAGGCCTGCCGACCGGGCCGGTGATCATGGTGGGCGCGGCGCAGCGCGCGTGAGCGATGTCGAGCGAGACGGCCTGCGCACTCTGTAAGACCGACGGCGGGCGGCTGATCTGGCGCGGTGCGGAATTCCGCCTGATCCGGGCAGACGACGCCCTGCTTCCGGCGTTTTACCGGGTGGTGTGGAATGCGCATGTGGCCGAGTTCAGCGAATTGAGCGCGCTGCAACGTCTGACCTGCCTGGACGCGGTGGCGCTGGCCGAGCAGTTGCTGCGCGAAACGCTGGCACCCGACAAAATCAACCTCGCCAGCCTGGGCAATGTGGTGCCGCATCTGCACTGGCATGTCATCGCACGCTGGCGCTGGGACGCTTACTGGCCGCAATCCGCCTGGTCTGTCGCGCAGCGCCCGGCCGACGACGCCATGCTGGTCAGCCTCGGTGCGCGCCTGCCGGAGGTGGATGCGGTTTTGCAGCGCGCGTTCGCACAGCGTTTCGGCGGGGCATAAGTCGAAAAATCAGATCAGGGCGATCAGACGTACTCGCCCTTGCTCAGATCGTGCTCACCGCGCTCGTGAATGAAGTTGGCGCGGCCGACGATGAGGTTGTCCACCTCGCCGATGCGCGTCACATCCTTGCCGGTGTAGGGCAGCGAATGCAGCACGTAGCGCATGGCGTTGAGCCGCGCGCGCTTCTTGTCGTTCGACTTCACCACCGTCCAGGGTGAATCGGCCGTGTCGGTGTGGAAGAACATGGCCTCTTTGGCGCGGGTGTAGTCGTCCCACTTGTCGAGCGAGGCCATGTCGATGGGCGACAGCTTCCACTGCTTGAGCGGGTGCACCTGTCGCTCCTTGAAGCGGCGGCGCTGCTCGTCCTGGCTGACTGAGAACCAGAACTTGATGAGATGAATGCCGCTGCGCACCAGATTGCGCTCGAACTCCGGCGCTTGGCGCAGAAATTCGTGGTACTCGGCGTCGGTGCAAAACCCCATCACGCGTTCGACCCCAGCCCGGTTGTACCAAGAGCGGTCAAACAGCACGATCTCGCCGGCCGTGGGCAGATGCTGCACATAGCGCTGGAAATACCACTGGCCGCGTTCGACCTCGCTAGGTTTTTCGAGCGCCACCACGCGCGCGCCACGGGGGTTGAGGTGCTCCATCACCCGTTTGATGGTGCCGCCCTTGCCCGCTGCGTCGCGCCCCTCGAACAGAATGATCACACGCTGTCGGCTTTCCTTCACCCAAGCCTGCAGCTTGAGCAGCTCGGTTTGCAACACGAATTTCTGCCGCTCGTAATCTCGCCGCAGCATCTTGAATTTGTAGGGATAGCCGCCCTTGCGCCAGTCTTCGGCCAGCTCATCACTGGTGTGTTGCGGGGCGGGCTCGCCCGCCGGCATGCCCAGCGCCGCCCGCATGGCCGCTGCATCGTCGGGGGCGTCACCCTCCAGAATGGCTTGCACGCCTTCGTTGTGGAGGTCTGCAGGCGGCGGGCCTTTGAGGATGGTGTCGAGCGCCGCCAGTTCAGCCTGCTGCGCCGCTTCTTGCGACTGATCGATCACGAACTTGCGCACGCCAGCAGGCGTGAGATGCGGCGGAATGTCGCCTTGTGCAACCTTGTTGTGGGCGGTGTTGTGCGCGGCCTGGCGCTGCTGTGCCGACTTTGCCGGGCTGACCCGCTTGCGCGCAGGCCGTGCTGTTGTTTTACGTGGGGCGGTGGGTGAATTCATGGCATCTCCAAGTGGATACTGCCTTTATAGACCCTGGGTGCGGCCGCCCACAATGACATTGGACAAACGGCAGCGCTTATAAGCGCCCCCAGGGCCGGGCTGCGCCCAGCCCGCCCCCCGTGGGGGTCAAGGAAGCTTGGGGCGGCCCTGCGTTTCCTTGAGCACTGTGTTCAGCTTGACCTGACCCCCGACCACTCCTGGCCGAGATCGTGGGCGATGGCGAACTGGTCGAGCACGCGCGCCAGGCTGGCGTCGACCATGGCTTCGATGCTGGCGGGCCGCAGATAGAACGCGGGCAGGGGCGGGAAAATGACGCCGCCCATTTCCGTGACGGCGGTCATATTGCGCAGATGGGCGAGGTTGAGCGGCGCCTCGCGCGGCAGCAGCACCAGCTTGCGGCGCTCTTTCAGGCACACGTCTGCCGCGCGAGTGATGAGGTTGTCGCAAAAGCCGTGGGCAATGGCTGCCAGAGAGCGCATGGAGCAGGGCGCCACCACCATACCCAAGGAGGAAAACGAGCCGCTGGCAATGGTCGCGCCGATGTCGCCGACGGGATGCACCACATCCGCCAGCGCCTCGACTGCCTTGCGGTCGAGGTCCATTTCCACCTTGAGGTTGAGCACGCCGGCAGCGGAAATCAGCAGATGCGTTTCCACACTGCCGAGCCGCTGCAGATGTTGCAGCAGTCGCACACCATAGACGATGCCCGTCGCCCCGGTCAGCGCCACGATGAGTCTTGGCCGAGTCATGGGAGCGGCGGGCTGAAGGGGGGCGTCAAGCGAATGTCAGTCAAACGAATGCGCGCTTATTTCAGGCCGCCCAGCAGAGCTTGCAGCTCGCCGCTTTGCGCCATCTCGGCCATGATGTCCGAGCCGCCGACGAATTCGCCCTTGACGTAAAGCTGCGGGATGGTGGGCCAGTTGGCGTATTCCTTGATGCCCTGGCGAATGCCTTCGTCCTGCAGAACGTCCACAGCCTTGATCTGGCTGACGCCGCACGACTTGAGCAACTGCACCGCGCGCCCCGAAAAACCGCACATGGGGAATTGCGGCGAGCCTTTCATGAACAGCACTACGTCGTTGTTCTTGACGATTTGATCAATTTGCTCTTGCACACTGGACATGGCGGCATTTCCTGGTTGATGTCGATCAAGCAATTTTAGAGGGCGGCCAGTTTTGTTGCGGACGGGAGCCTATTTCGAGAATCGCCGCAACCCGCCGCGACTATCCCGCCGCTCACCCGTTCGATACCGGCCAGATCACGTGCGCTGAACACCTTGCGATACCCGTGAGCCTCCAGCAAATCGCGCACGGCGGCCGCCTGATCGTAGCCATGCTCCAGCAGCAGACAGCCTTCGTCCCGCAGAAACCGGTCGGCCGGCGCAATGATCTGGCGCAGATCACCCAGCCCGTCCGGGTTGGGATGCGGGCCGGTCAGCGCGAGGGCGGGTTCATGGCGCAAGGCGGGCAGATGCGGGTCGTGCGCAGCGATGTAAGGCGGGTTGGAAACAATGCAGTCGAAGCGTACTGTCGCCGCCAGAGGTTGCAGGGCATCCCACCAGTTGGACTGGAGAAAGTGCACTTCGCCGCCTGCGCGCCGGGCATCGAGCAGCCGCTGCGCATTGCCTTGCGCCACGGCGAGCGCGGCAGCGCTGGCGTCCAAGGCCCAGACCTGCACATGCGGGCGTGCATGGGCGATGGCGATGGCAATCGCTCCGCTGCCGGTGCCCATATCGAGCACCGTGGGCGCGTGGGTGGCGGGCAGGGCGTCGAGATGGCGCAGGGCGAGTTCCACCAACAATTCGGTATCCGGGCGGGGAATGAGCACAGCGGGGGTCACTTGGAAGCTCAGGCCGAAAAACTCGCGCGCTCCCAGCACATAGGCCAGCGGCTCGCCTTCGCGCAGACGCGCGGCTAGGGCCTGCAGCCGGGTTAGTTCGGCCGTGTCAAGCAGGCGTTCGGGATGGGCGGCTTGCTGGGCCCGGCTCCAGCCGAGTACGGCCTCGATGAGGGCCTGTGCGTCCAGCCGGGGCAGGCCGCAGGTTCGGATCCAAGCGGCCAGATCGCGCGGCGCTGTCATCTCATGCTCCCAAGGCCGCCAGTTGCGCAGCCTGATCTTCGGTGCGCAGGGCGGTGAGTAGTTCGTCGAGGTCGCCGTCCAGGATGGCGTCGATTTTGTAGAGGGTGAGGTTGATGCGGTGCTCGCTGACCCGCCCTTGCGGAAAGTTGTAGGTGCGGATGCGGTCGGAGCGGTCGCCGCTGCCCACCAGGCTTTTGCGCGTGGCCGCTTCCTCCGCCTGCCGGGCCTGTCGTTCTCGCTCGGCCAGACGCGCAGCCAGTACCGACAGTGCGCGCGCCTTGTTGCGGTGCTGCGAGCGTTCGTCCTGACACTCCACGACCAGCCCGGTGGGCAGGTGGGTGATGCGTATGGCCGAATCGGTCTTGTTGATGTGCTGTCCGCCGGCGCCCGAGGCGCGAAAGGTGTCGATGCGCAAGTCGGAAGGATTGATCTGGATCGCCTGAGCCTCATCCATTTCGGGCATCACGGCCACGGTGGCCGCGCTGGTATGAATGCGTCCTTGCGTCTCGGTCTTGGGCACGCGCTGCACGCGGTGGCCACCCGATTCATATTTCAGCAGACCGTAGGCGCCTTCGCCCACGACGCGCAGAATCACTTCCTTGTATCCGCCAAGCTCGCTCGGGCTCTCGCTGATCACTTCGGTCGCCCAGCGCTTGCGCTCGGCATAACGCGCATACATACGCAGCAAGTCGGCGGCGAACAGCGCAGATTCTTCACCCCCCGTCCCGGCCCGGATTTCCACGAACACGTTGCGGCTATCGTCCGGGTCGCGCGGCAACAGGGCGACCTGAAGCTGGGCTTCAAGCGCGTCGAGGGCAGCGCGTGCATCCTGAATTTCCTGCTGCGCCAGCTCCTTCATGTCGGGGTCGCTCAGCAACGATTCCGCCTGCGACAGATCTTCTGTTTTTGCCTTGTATTGCGCATACAGCCCGACCACGGGTTGCAGCTCGGCCAGTTCCCGCGTCATGTTGCGAAAGCGTTGCAGATCCGCGGTGCAATCGGGTGCGGCAAGCAAGGCGTCAAGCTCGTCGGCCCGGCGTTGCATCTGCTCCAGTTTGTCCAGCAGGGAAGGTTTCATGGGGGATGTGGAACAGCCGCGCCTGGGTGCGCGGGCGGTAAACCGAAGGCGCTAAAAAAAGAAGCGCCGGATTTGGAGGGCGCGGAGGACGCGCTAGACCTGCGAGTCAGAGGGAGAATCGGAATCGCGTCGGTGCGGGCACAGAAACACCCGCTCGACCGCCTGCGCCACGACTTGGCGATGAGACGGATCGCCCTGGTGCAGCGCGGTGAAGGCGCCGTGCAGGAATTTGTGCGACAGGCCCCGCGCAAGTGCGTCCAGCACGGCCTCGGGCGACTCGCCCCGAGCCAGCAGACGTCGGGCGCGTTCGACCTCGTGCGTCTGCCACTGTTCGCTTTGCGACTGCAGTCGTTGAATGAGGGGCACCTGCGAGCGCAGATCAAGCCATTCGAGAAAACCATGCACCCGGTTTTCGATAATGGCCTCGGCCTGTTCGATCGCGGCCTGGCGCTTCTCCGTATTGCTGCGCACCAAGGCAGACAGATCGTCGACCGAATACAGGTAGACATCGCGCAGTTGCGCGACCTCGGGCTCAATGTCGCGCGGTACGGCCAGATCGACCATCACCATGGGTTTGTGCCGCCGCTGTTTGATGCTGCGTTCAACCGCGCCCAGACCGATGATCGGCAGGCTGCTGGCGGTGCTGGTCACGACCACATCAAATTCGCCCAGCCGCTGCGGTACGTCGGTCAGCCGAATGGCTTCCGCCCCGAACCGCTGTGCCAGATGGGCGCCGCGCTCCACGGTGCGATTGGCGATCACCATGCTCTTGGGATGGTGCGCAGAAAAATGCGTGGCCACAAGTTCGATCATGTCGCCCGCGCCGATGAACAACACGCGACACTCCTGAAGGCTCTCGAACACGGTCTGCGCCAGGTGCACACTGGCTGCTGCCATGCTGACCGAATGAGCGCCGATTTCCGTATTGGTGCGTACCTCTTTGGCCACAGAAAAAGTACGCTGAAACATCTGGTTCAGCGTGCTGCCCAGAGCGCCTGAATCCGAGGCGACCCGCACCGCTTCCTTCATCTGCCCCAGAATCTGCGGCTCGCCGAGCACCATGGAGTCCAGGCCGCTGGCCACACGGAAGGCGTGTCGAACGGTACCGTCTTGTACCAGGCGATAACTATGGTCGGCCAGATCATCGAACTGCACCTGGCGCTCGGTAGATAGCCAGTGCAATAGGGCATCACGCGGGTCGCTTTCGGCCGCGCAATAGATTTCAGTGCGGTTGCAGGTCGATAAAATGGCCGCTTCGATGGGGCCATTTCGGCGCCCGTTCAGCATGTTCACCTTCAGCCGTTGAAGCGCGTCTACCAAGGTATCGGCAGAAAACGCCAGCCGCTCACGTACCCCGACGGGTGCGGTTTGGTGGTTGAGTCCGATGGCAGCGAGCAACATAATCAGATCGTGATTTTAAGAACTGTCGCGACTTTGAGCGACTGATCTTGATCAAACCAAGAATGCGCTTGAGGCCTTCAAAGATGACATTGTCCACCATTAAACGACCTGGTGCATCGGTGCAAACAGCAGGTTTCGCGCACTGCTGACGTTCTTCCCGCACGATTTCTTCGAGAATTTTCATGCTCCCCCTCTTTTTATCGTGGCTGATCCAGACAAGCCTCATGTCCTTGTTTGTGGGCGCCTTGACCGGGGGATTGGCGCACCTGGCCTGGGGAGGTGGCTGCGCCGCCAGTTGGGGGCGTCGAGCGAGTTGGGCGGCGATCGGTGCGCTGCTGTTGCATCTCGTACTCGTGGGGGGCGGATTGCTTCGAGAAGGATCGATCTGGGATTACGCTGCCGTACTGCTGGCGGCCTCTCTCATCAGTGCTGTCGCTTGCCGGGGTGGCCGCGTCACCAAACGCTCTTGAGCATCAGAGTTGAAAGGTCGCGAAAAAGGAGTTGACAACGGCTTTGCGCCCTTGCACAATTCAATGCTTCGCTGTTTTGCAGCTCTTTAAAGGGGGTGCAGAGAAGCGCGAAGCCAGCCGATGTTCGTGATGCTGCAAGTTGGCGCACGGTGGCTGCTGAACAAAACTGAGCAACACAGATCAATTCCCGCACCAGGGAGCCAAGACTGGCGCATTTTTGCGACTAAGTTGGGTGAAGGAAATTACATGATTCAGACGCAATCCAGACTGGATGTCGCCGACAATACGGGCGCCAAATCCGTCATGTGCATCAAGGTGCTGGGCGGCTCCAAGCGCCGCTACGCCGGCGTGGGCGACATCATCAAGGTCAGCATCAAAGAAGCTGCCCCGCGCGGTCGCGTGAAAAAAGGTGAGGTTTACAGTGCCGTCGTGGTACGTACCGCCAAGGGCGTCCGCCGTGCGGACGGCTCCTTGATCAAGTTCGATGGCAATGCGGCCGTGCTGCTCAATGCCAAACTCGAGCCCATTGGCACGCGCATTTTCGGCCCGGTGACGCGTGAGCTGCGCACTGAGCGCTTCATGAAAATCGTGTCTCTGGCGCCTGAGGTTCTTTGAGCCCTGCTCTGAGCTGTCGAAAAAGGATTTGTGATGAACAAGATTCGCAAAGATGACGAAGTGATTGTCATTGCTGGCAGCGACAAGGGTCGCCGCGGCAAAGTGGCGGCGCGTGTGGATGCCGACCATATCGTGGTCGAGGGTGTGCATACGGTCAAGAAGAATGTGCGCCCCAATCCGATGAAGGGCGAGGCGGGTGGTGTGGTGTCCCGCGACCTGGCGATTCATCAAAGCAATGTGGCTATTTACAACCCCGCGACCGGCAAGGCGGATCGCGTCGGCTTCAAGACTCTGGGTGATGGCGCCAAAGTGCGCGTCTTCAAATCCAGTGGCGAGCAGATCAAGGGCTGACCGGAGGATTTATGTCGCGCCTGCAGACGATTTATAAAGACAAAGTCGTGCCCGAATTGATGGCCAAGTTTGGCTACAAGTCGGTCATGGAAGTGCCCCGCCTGACCAAGGTGACACTCAATATGGGTGTGTCCGAGGCGGTGGCTGATAAAAAAGTGATGGAGCACGCGGTGGGTGATCTCACCAAGATCGCGGGCCAAAAGCCGGTTGTCACCAGGTCGCGCAAGGCGATTGCCGGATTCAAAATCCGCGAAGACCTGCCCATCGGTTGCATGGTGACCTTGCGTGGTGGTCGTATGTACGACTTCCTTGATCGTTTTGTGACCATCGCCCTGCCGCGTGTACGCGATTTCCGCGGCATCTCCGCGCGTGCTTTCGACGGTCGTGGCAACTACAACATCGGGGTTAAAGAGCAGATCATCTTCCCGGAAATCGAGTACGACAAGATCGATGCGCTGCGCGGTCTGAATATCAGCGTGACCACGACGGCGAAAACCGACGAGGAGTGCAAGGCCTTGCTCGCCGCGTTCCGCTTCCCTTTCAAGAACTGAAGAATCATCATGGCGAAACTGTCCCTGATCAACCGCGAAAAGAAGCGCGAAGACTTGGTTGCAAAATTTGCATCGAAGCGCGCTGAACTGCAGGCCATCGTTGATGATGCCTCCAAGTCTTTTGAAGAGCGCTACGAGGCGCGCTTGAAGATTCAGCAGATGCCGCGCAATTCCAGTCCAACCCGGCTGCGCAATCGCTGCGCCATCACCGGTCGCCCGCGTGGGACGTTCCGCCAGTTCGGGTTGTCGCGCAGCAAGATTCGCGAGCTGGCGTTCCGCGGGGAAATCCCCGGCGTGACCAAATCCAGCTGGTAATCGGTCACACAGACAAGTTGAGTTCGGTTGTCACGTATCGATTGTTGCGTTGCTTGCCGACTAGACGCCAAAAGTTTTTAGGAGAGTATTGATGAGCATGAGTGATCCCATCGCCGACATGCTGACGCGTATTCGTAACGCGCAGATGGTCGAGAAGGCGAAGGTAACGATGCCAGCTTCCAAGATCAAAGCTGCAATCGCTCAGGTCCTGCACGAAGAGGGCTATATCGACGGCTTCAATATCCGTCGTGAGAGTGATGCCAAGGCCAATCTTGAGATTTCGTTGAAGTACTACGCGGGCAAACCGGTGATCGAGCGTCTTGAGCGCGTCAGTCGTCCGGGCCTGCGCGTCTATCGCGGCAAAGAAGCCATTCCCCAAGTGATGAATGGCCTGGGCGTTGCCATCGTTTCGACTCCCCGTGGGCTGATGACCGACCGCAAGGCGCGTCAAGTCGGCGTGGGTGGCGAAGTTCTCTGCTACGTCGCTTAAGGAGAGAACGGACATGTCACGTATTGCCAAATATCCGGTTGCAGTGCCGGCAGGTGTTGAGGTCAGCCTCAGTGCCGAGACCATCGCCATCAAGGGCGGGCTCGGCAAGCTGGAGCGTGCCCAATACGCCGGCGTGCGGATCGCTCAAGAGAATGGGGAACTGACTTTCGCCCCGGTCGACGAGTCTCGCGAGTCGCATGCCATGTCGGGAACCATGCGTGCCCTGGTTGCGGGCATGGTGCACGGCGTGTCCAAGGGTTTTGAGCGCAAGCTCACCCTGGTTGGCGTGGGCTTCAAGGCTCAGGCTCAAGGCGCCAAGTTGAATCTCTCGTTGGGTTTTTCCCATCCCATCGTCAAGGACATGCCTGAGGGCATCAAGGTCGAAACGCCGACTCCCACCGAGATCGTCATCAAGGGCGTGGATAAGCAACTCGTTGGCCAGATCGCTGCCGAAGTTCGTGCCTATCGTCCGCCTGAGCCCTACAAGGGCAAGGGTGTGCGTTATGCCGACGAAGTGGTGGTGATCAAGGAAACCAAGAAGAAGTAAGGGCCAGGATCATGATCAGCAAAAACATTTCCCGCCTGCGCCGTGCCCAGGCAACTCGCCGCCGTATCGCTCGTCTGCGTGTGGTTCGTCTGTCGGTGCATCGCACCAATCAGCATATTTACGCCAACATCATTTCCGCCGAGGGCGACCGCGTGCTCGCCTCTGCATCAACCGTGGAGGCGGAAGTTCGCGGACAACTGGGCGGGCATGGCGGCAACTTGGCAGCCGCGGTTGCCGTGGGTACCCGTATTGCCGAGAAGGCCAAGGCGGCCGGCATCGACACCGTCGCTTTCGACCGTTCGGGTTTTCGCTTTCATGGGCGCGTCAAGGCGCTCGCTGAGGCTGCGCGTGAAGCCGGCCTGAAGTTCTGAGAACGAGCACATCATGGCTAAAGTTCAAAACAAGTTTGCCAACGAAGCGCGCGACGACGGTCTGCGCGAGAAGATGATTGCGGTCAACCGCGTCACCAAAGTCGTCAAGGGCGGTCGTATTCTCGGTTTCGCCGCCTTGACCGTGGTGGGCGACGGCGATGGCCGCATCGGCATGGGTAAAGGCAAGGCGCGTGAAGTGCCTGTGGCCGTTCAAAAGGCCATGGAGCAAGCGCGTCGCAATATGGTGAAAGTGCCCCTGAAGGGCGGCACGCTGCACCACAAGGTGATGGGCCAGCATGGTGCTTCGAACGTCATGATGCTGCCTGCTGTGCAGGGTACGGGCATCATCGCGGGTGGTCCCATGCGCGCCATGTTCGAAGTGCTGGGAGTGACCGACATTGTGGCCAAGAGTCACGGTTCGTCCAACCCGTACAACATGGTCCGTGCAACGCTCGACGCCTTGACCAATATGAACTCCGCTCAGGAGATCGCCATGAAGCGTGGCAAGACCGTTGAAGAAATTCTGGGTTGAACATCATGAGTGACAAGAAAACCATCAAGGTCAAGCTGGTTCGCAGCGTGATCGGTACGCGCGAGGCGCATCGTGCGACGGTGCGTGGCCTCGGTCTGCGCAAGCTGGGCAGCGTGCGTGATCTGGAAGACACGGCTGCCGTGCGTGGCATGGTCCGCAAGGTCAGTTATCTGGTTGAAATCTGCGAATAAAGCCGATTCAGATCGGGCGCAAACCAGCGGCTGATCCAGCTTCGGTTTACGCGCAACAGCAGAATTTGTGAAATTCGCGATTAGTGAGATTCAATATGCAACTCAACACCATCAAACCTGCCGCTGGCGCCAAGCACGCCAAGCGCCGCGTTGGCCGCGGAATTGGATCGGGTCTCGGTAAGACCGCGGGCCGCGGTCACAAGGGCCAAAAATCGCGTTCCGGCGGTTTCCACAAGGTGGGCTTCGAAGGCGGTCAAATGCCCTTGCAGCGCCGCCTGCCCAAGCGCGGTTTCAAGTCGCCGATTGCGCGCTACAGCGCGCAGGTCACGCTGGCTGATCTGAACCGCATGCAGGAAGACGAAATCGACATGCTCACGCTCAAGGCTCACGGACTGGTGCCTGAGCTGTCGCGTACCGTCAAGGTTATCGCTTCGGGTCAGATCGCTCGCGCTGTCAAACTACAGGGCATTCTGGCAACCAAGGGCGCCCGCAGCGCCATCGAAGCGGCCGGCGGAAGCATCGCCGAAGTCGCAGCAGCCTGAACGGACGTCTCGACATGGCCAGCACAGGCGTGACTCAGCAGGGCAAGTACGGCGACCTCGGTCGTCGTCTGCTGTTCCTGCTCGGCGCACTGGTGGTGTACCGCATAGGTGCGCACATCCCTGTGCCCGGAATCGATCCGACGCATCTGCAACAACTTTTCCAGAACAATTCGAGCGGCATTTTGGGCCTGTTCAATATGTTCTCAGGTGGAGCGCTGGCACGTTTCACGGTATTTGCGCTGGGGATCATGCCGTATATCTCGGCGTCGATCATCATGCAATTGCTCACTTATGTGGTGCCCTCGCTCGAAGCCCTCAAAAAGGAAGGTGAGGCAGGGAGGCGCAAGACGACACAATACACGCGCTATTTCACTTTGGTGCTGGCGCTTTTTCAGTCCTTCGGCATTGCAGTGGCGCTGCAGGCTTCCCCTGGCCTGGTCATCAGTCCTGGCATCGGTTTTCAGCTATCTGCCGTGCTGACCCTGACCTCTGGCACCATGTTTCTGATGTGGCTGGGTGAGCAAATTACCGAGCGTGGTCTGGGTAATGGTATTTCCATCATTATTTTCTCGGGTATTGTGGCTGGCTTGCCTTCCGCGATCGCCGGGCTGATGGAGTTGGTCAGTACAGGCGCGATGAGTGTATTGGTGGCGCTGTTCGTGTTAGCCATCGTGGTGCTGGTGACCTATTTCGTGGTATTTGTCGAGCGGGGTCAGCGCAAGATTCTGGTGAACTACGCGCGGCGGCAGGTGGGCAATAAGGTGTATGGTGGACAAAGCTCGCATCTGCCCCTGAAGTTGAATATGGCAGGCGTGATTCCACCGATTTTTGCATCGTCCATTATTTTGCTTCCGGCAACGGCAGTGAGCTGGTTTGGTGCTGCCAAAGGGATGGGTTGGTTGAAGGATATTGCCGGTGCGCTTTCGCCAGGGCAGCCGCTCTACATTCTGTTGTACGCCACTGCGATCATTTTCTTTGCTTTTTTCTACACGGCCTTGGTTTTCAATAGCCGTGAAACTGCCGATCAGCTCAAAAAAGGTGGCGCGTTCATTCCTGGCATTCGGCCAGGGGAGCAGACCGCCAAATTCATCGACAAGGTGCTGATGCGCCTGACGTTGGTGGGGGCGATTTACATCACTTTGGTTTGCCTGCTGCCGGAGTTTCTTGTATTGAAATACAATGTGCCGTTCAGCTTTGGTGGAACTTCGCTGCTGATCATTGTGGTGGTCACCATGGATTTCATGGCGCAAGTGCAAGCTTATGCCATGTCGCATCAGTACGATGCCCTGCTGAAAAAAGCCAATTTCAAATCGGGTCTTGGCGGGGTGCGTTAACGGAGTTTTATGGCCAAGGACGATGTCATTCAGATGCAGGGGGAGATTCTCGAAAATCTCCCGAACGCAACCTTCCGCGTCAAGCTGGAAAACGGCCACACGGTTTTGGGGCATATTTCCGGAAAAATGCGCATGCATTACATCCGCATTCTTCCGGGAGACAAGGTCACGGTTGAGCTGACGCCCTACGATTTGTCACGCGCGCGGATTGTGTTCCGTGCCAAGTAATAGCAAGAGAGGATCATCATGAGAGTGAGCGCATCGGTTAAAAAAATGTGCCGTAATTGCAAGATTATTCGTCGCAAAGGTGTTGTGCGTGTGATTTGCACCGACCCGCGTCACAAGCAGCGCCAGGGTTGAGCCCAAATCATTTTTTGAAGTTCGAGGTATTCAATGGCACGTATTGCTGGTATTAACATTCCGCCACATCAACACTCCGAAATTGGCCTCACGGCGATTTACGGCATTGGTCGCACCACCGCGCGCGCCATTTGTGATGCTTCGGGCGTTCCCTACAACAAGCGGATCAAGGATCTGTCCGACGCTGACTTGGAGAAGGTGCGCGAAGCCATAGGCAAGCTCACCATCGAGGGTGACCTGCGTCGCGAGATCTCCGTCAACATCAAGCGCCTGATGGATCTGGGTTGCTATCGTGGCTTCCGCCATCGTCGCGGCCTGCCCGTGCGTGGTCAGCGCACCCGCACCAATGCCCGCACCCGCAAGGGACCGCGCAAGGGCAGCATCACGCTGAAGAAATAAGTAAGGAACATCGCAAATGGCTAAACCGTCTTCCCAAAACTCCGCAGCCCAGCGCGCACGCAAGAAGGTTCGCAAGAACGTCTCTGACGGCATTGCGCACGTTCACGCGTCGTTCAACAACACCATCATCACCATCACCGACCGTCAGGGCAACGCGTTGTCGGCATCGTCTTCGGGTGCGCAAGGCTTTAAGGGTTCGCGCAAATCCACCCCGTTTGCGGCGCAGGTTGCTGCCGAGCAGGCGGGCCGTGTGGCGCTGGAATACGGCATCAAGAACCTGGAAGTCTTCATCAAAGGCCCGGGCCCGGGGCGTGAGTCGTCGGTGCGCGCACTGAACAACCTCGGCATCAAGGTCACGCTGATTGAAGATGTGACGCCGATCCCGCACAACGGCTGCCGTCCGCCGAAGCGTCGCCGCGTCTGATTTTGTTGATTGGTTTTGTCGGTAGGTTTTGTTGAATTTTTGTTGCACTGATTTGTAGAACTATCCCCGCGCCCTTTGGTCGTCTAGTCGGCTCTGGGCGCGTTTTCAAGCCCACTGCCCGATTGTTCGGGCTCCCATGCAATTCACGGCATGGCAGTATTGAAAGGAATTCCAAGTGGCTCGTTTTATTGGCGCCAAAGGCAAACTCACCCGCCGCGAAGGCGCAGACCTCTTTCTCAAGAGCGCACGCCGCGGTATCGACTCCAAGGTCAAGCTCGAGACCAAACCCGGTCAGCACGGCCGCACTTCAGGCGCCCGCACGTCCGACTACGGCAAGCAACTGCGTGAAAAGCAGAAGGTCAAACGGATGTATGGCGTGCTTGAGCGCCAATTCCGCCGTTATTACGAAGAAGCGCAACGCCGCTCTGGCAATACCGGCACCAATCTGCTGATGCTGTTGGAATCGCGCCTGGACAATGTGGTGTATCGCATGGGTTACGGCTCGACCCGCGCTGAAGCGCGCCAGTTGGTCAGCCATCGCTCGATCACTGTCAACGGCAAGGTGTTGAATATCCCCTCGGCGCTGGTGAAGACGGGCGATGTGGTCGCGGTGCGTGAAAAGTCGCGCAATCAGGCCCGCATCCAGGAATCTGTGAAACTGGCTGAGTCGAATGGTTTCCCTGCCTGGGTGCAGGTGGATGGCGCCAAGATGGAAGGCGTCTTCAAGAAGGCCCCGGACCGCGATGAATTTGGCAACGACATCAACGAGTCGCTGATCATCGAGTTGTACTCGCGTTAATTTTTATCCACGCCCCGGACTCCCGGGGTGTGTTCGCGCCTTGCCAACGCTGGCAGCGGCCGCTCACCTCAGCCTTATCCGCGTAACGTGCGGAGGGTATTGAATAGGAAGCCTCATGCAAACTGCACTTCTTCGCCCCAAGTCGATTCAGGTCGAATCTCTCGGTCACAACCGTTCCAAAGTGGTGCTCGAACCTTTCGAGCGCGGCTACGGACACACCCTTGGCAACGCGCTTCGCCGCGTCATGCTGTCGTCGCTGGTGGGTTACGCGCCGACCGAGGTCAGCATCAACGGCGTGCTCCACGAGTATTCCGTGGTCGACGGCCTGCAGGAAGATGTGATCGGCGTGCTGCTCAACCTCAAGGGCGTGGTGCTCAAGCTGCACAACCGTGACGAAGTCACCCTGTCGCTGCGCAAGGAAGGCGAAGGCGTAGTGACTGCTGCCGACATCCAGACGCCTCACGACGTCGAGATCATCAATCCGGATCACGTGATCGCGCATCTGTCGCAAGGCGGCAAGCTCGACATGCAGATCAAGGTCGAAAAGGGTCGTGGCTACGTGCCCGGTACCCTGCGTAATTTCGGCGAAGAAGGCGGCAAGAGCATTGGTCATATCGTGCTTGACGCTTCGTTCTCGCCGGTGCGCCGCGTCAGCTATGCCGTGGAAAGCGCCCGCGTGGAGCAGCGTACCGATCTGGACAAGCTGGTCATGGAAATCGAGACCAACGGCGTGATCAGCGCGGAAGAAGCCATTCGTTCGTCTGCGCGCATTCTGGTTGAGCAGTTGTCGGTGTTCGCCAGCCTGGAAGGCGCCGAGACGACTGAGGCCGCCGAGGCGGCTGCGGGTGGACAGACTTACGATCCGATCCTGCTGCGCCCGGTTGACGAGCTCGAACTGACGGTGCGCTCGGCCAACTGCCTCAAGGCCGAGAACATCTATTACATCGGCGACCTCATTCAGCGTAGCGAAACCGAACTGCTCAAGACCCCCAACCTGGGCCGCAAGTCGCTCAACGAAATCAAGGAAGTGCTCGCCGCGCGCGGGCTGACGCTGGGCATGAAGCTCGACAACTGGCCGCCCAGCGGCTTGGACAAGCGCTGAGCAAACCTGGTTGATCAATCTCGTTGATTACAAGCTTTTTGATTACAAGTTTCGCCGGGTGGAGTACCCGGCAGTGCAGGGCCAGTACCTGATCCGGCTGGCCTAATTCATAAGGAAAGGAAAGCACCATGCGTCACGGAAACGGACTTCGCAAACTCAATCGCACCTCCAGCCATCGCAAGGCCATGTTTCGCAACATGGCCAATTCGCTGATCGAGCACGAGGCCATCAAAACCACGCTGCCCAAGGCCAAGGAATTGCGCGCCGTGGTCGAGCCCCTGATCACCCTGGGTAAAAAGCCCTCGCTGGCCAATCGCCGTCTGGCGTTTGACCGCCTGCGCAACCGGGACTCTGTGGCCAAGCTGTTCAACGTGCTCGGTCCCCGTTATCAGACTCGTCCGGGCGGTTACACGCGCACGCTGAAGTTCGGTTTTCGCGTGGGTGACAACGCGCCGATGGCTCTGATCGAACTCGTTGACCGGCCCGATGTGGACGCCGCGCCGGCCGAAGACAAGTCGGAATAAGTCAGGCGGAACCTGAAAGTATCGGCGGGCCCTCTTGCCGTCATCCTGAAATGCGCCAGCAGTTGCTGGCGTTTTTCATGGCCGAAGCAGTTTTCACAGCGAGCCCGTAGCATGTCCCCCATGCCAGAAAGCACTGCCCGCCTGCCCGATACACCCGCACTCTCCGTGCTGCTTGAACTCGATCAGGTCTATAAAAGCTATGGGCGGCTGCAGGTAGTCGATGGCCTGAGTCTGCGGCTGTCGCGCGGCGAGTGTTACGGCATCATCGGCCCTAACGGCGCCGGAAAAACCACCACCATTCAACTTTGCCTCGGCCTGGCCCGGCCCGATCGCGGGCAGATTCGGCTGATGGGGCAGCCCGTGCCGCAGGCGGCCCGGCAGGCCCGCCTGCGTGTGGGGGTGGTGACGCAGTTCGACAGCCTCGATCCCGACTTCACGGTGGAAGAGAACCTGTTGGTCTTTGGTCGTTACTTCGGCTTGCGCGACGCCGAGTTGCGTCCGCGGCTGCCGCAGTTGCTGGCGTTCGCCGCGCTCGAATCAAAAGCGCGGGCGCGTATCAGCGAGTTGTCCGGGGGCATGCGGCGGCGGCTGAGTCTGGCACGCGCGCTGGTCAATGATCCGGATCTGATTTTTCTGGACGAGCCGACCACCGGCCTCGATCCGCAGGCCCGCCACCTGATCTGGGAGCGTCTCAAAGTGCTGACCGCGCAGGGCAAATCGCTGCTGCTGACGACGCATTTCATGGACGAGGCCGAACGCCTGTGTCATCGCATTCTGGTGCTCGACCACGGCCGTCGCATCGCTGAAGACACGCCCCGCGGCCTGATCGCCGCCCAGGTCGAAGCCGAAGTCATCGAGATTGACGGCGAGGGGCTCGACGCCGCAGAGCAATTGCTGCGCCCGCATGTGCAACGCATGGAGCGCAGTGGAGATGGTTTGTTCGCCTACATGACGCATGGCGCCGAGGCGTTGCGCGCGCTGGAGGTGATGCCTGGCCTGAGGGTTTTGCACCGCCGCGCCAATCTCGAAGACGTTTTCCTCAAACTTACCGGGCGGCAACTGCGCGATTGACGACGAGCGCGCCCGATCTGCCGATGCACCATGTCTGATCTCACTCTGCTTGAGCGCCACAGGTTGCGCTTCTTCCCCATTTGGCAGCGCAACTTTCTGGTGTGGAAGAAGCTCGCCATTCCCAGTCTGATCGGCAATATCGCGGAGCCTCTGATCACCCTTTTGGCCTTTGGGTTTGGCGTGGGCGCCCTGGTCGGCACGGTTCATGGCGTGCCCTACATCCAGTTTCTCGCTTCCGGCGCGATCTGCATGAGCGTGATGATGGCCGCGAGTTTCGAGGCGCTATATTCCGCGTTTTCACGCATGCATGTGCAAAAAACCTGGGACGCCATCCGCGTCACCCCCACCTCTCTCGACGACGTGCTGCTGGGCGAACTCACCTGGGCGGCGAGCAAGTCCGTGTTCAGCGGCGTGGCCATTCTTGCGGTCATCGTGGTTCTGGGCATCAGCCGGCAGTGGACGCTGCTCATCGCGCTGCCCTTGCTGCTGCTCACCGGGCTGGTGTTTTCCGCCATCGGTCTCATCGTTAACGCCAAGGCGCGCGGTTACGATTTTTTCACCTACTACTTCACCCTGGTACTCACGCCGATGACGTTTCTGTCCGGCGTTTATTTTCCGCTGACCGCGCTGCCGCAGCCGCTGCAGTGGCTGGCGCAGGTGCTGCCCCTGAACGCCGCAGTCGAACTGGTGCGCCCGCTGTTTTTCGGACAATTCGACCCGCAGGCGGGGCTGCATCTGGCCGTGCTGGTGTTTGATTTGCTGCTGGCTTGGTGGGTGGCGCGCACGCTGACGCAGAGACGCTTTCGGGCCTGAGGGCGCCCCAGCTCCGATGCCGGGTAATTCAGCGAGTGCAGCAGGGCAAGCCCTAAGGCATTCAAATATGCCACTGGACTTATATTTCAACTTCCACGCGCTGCGCGACGCCTGACGGGCTGTCAGGATTTCACGCGGCACGCGACCAAACGATAAGACAAGGGAGACCGTTCATGCGCCACAGCATTCCATCCACTTCGCGAGCACCGCGTTTCTGGGCCGGGCTCAGTCGGGCTCTGCTGGGCTTTTTCCTGCTCTGGGCCGGCGTTTTGCAGCCCGTGGCGCACGCTCAGCAGGCCGATTTCCTGCCCCCGGACGAAGCCTTCCAGTTCACTGCCAAAGTGCAGGATGCCAAGACGGTGCTGCTGCAGTTCAAGGCGCACGACGGGTATTACCTGTACCAGGAGCGGTTTCATTTCGAGTCGCAGACGCCGGGCGTGGAACTCGGCAAGCCAGAATTTCCTCCGGCGCACAAAATTTTCGATAAAAACCTCGGCCACGAGGTGTTTCACTACCGTGGACTAGTCCCGATTCCCCTGCCCGTGCTCAAGGCGCCTGCCACCTTCAAGATGTTGGTGACGTATCAGGGCTGCGCCGACGCGGGGCTCTGCTATCCGCCAATCGAAAAGCTCGCCACCGTCAGTCTTAGCGGGTTTGGCGGCAACGGAACGGTGAGCATTTCCGAACCCGATGACGAAAGCGGTAGCGCACCCGCGGCAAGCGGCAGCGGAGCCAGCGGCTTGGTACAGGGCTTGATGACTGGCGCCAGCGCGGCACAACCGGCGGCGGCCTCGGCCTCTGCCACGACCGCGCCAGCTCCGGCTGCAACGGCATCGGCCGTCGTCGCCCCGGCTGCTGCGGCCGCTGTCGCCCAGGGTGGCGACTCGTCGCGCATTGGTCAGGCGCTGGCGTCTGGCAGCCTGCTCAGCATCATTCCCATGTTCCTGGTGTTCGGTCTGCTGCTGGCCTTCACGCCCTGCGTGCTGCCGATGATTCCCATTCTGTCGAGCATCATCGTGGGGCAGGGCGACAAAGTGTCCCGCGGGCGCGGCTTCGCCCTGGCCGTGGCTTATTCGCTGGGCATGGCCATTGTGTATACGGCCTTTGGCGTGGCGGCCGGTCTGCTGGGCCAAGGGCTGGCGGCCTCGTTGCAGAACCCCTGGGTGCTGTCGGTCTTCGCCTTGCTGCTCGTGGTGCTGTCGCTGTCGATGTTCGGTTTCTACGAACTGCAAGTGCCCAGCAGCCTGCAGAGCAAGTTGTCGTCCACCTCCGACAAGATGCAGGGCGGACACTTCGCCGGGGTCTTCATCATGGGCGGCATTTCGGCGCTCATCGTCGGGCCTTGCGTGGCCGCGCCGCTGGCCGGGGCCTTGCTCTACATCAGCCAGACCGGCAACGCGCTCATCGGTGGGGTGGCGCTGTTCTCGCTGGCTGCGGGCATGAGCGTGCCCTTGCTGCTGGTCGGTCTGGGCGCGGGCACTTTGCTGCCCAAGGCGGGCGGATGGATGGATGGCGTCAAGGCCTTTTTCGGTGTGCTGCTCATCGCCACCGCGCTGTACATGATCGCCCCGGTGCTGCCGACCTGGCTGCTGATGGTGCTGTGGGCGCTGCTTTTGCTCATCAGCGCCAGCTTCCTGCGAGTGTTTGACCGGCTGCCCGACGAGGTTTCGGGCTGGAAGCGGCTGTTCAAGGGCTTTGGTGTGGCGTTGGCCGTGGCCGGCGCGGCGCTGATCGTCGGTCTGGCGGCGGGCAACCGTAATCTGCTGCAGCCGCTCGCCGGGCTGGGCGGCGGCACAGCGGGGGCGGTGAGCGCCGCGCCTGCGGTGCAGTTTCAGCGCATTCACACGGTGGCCGATCTCGACCGTGTGGTCGCCAGCAGCAGCAAGCCCGTGATGCTCGACTTCTACGCCGACTGGTGCGTGTCGTGCAAGGAAATGGAACACTTCACCTTCACCGATCCCGCAGTGGCGCAACAGTTGGCGGGCTTTACGCTGATTCAGGCCGACGTGACGAACAACACCGCCGACGACAAGGCGTTGCTCAAGCGTTTCCAGCTGTTCGGCCCGCCGGGCATCATCTTTTTCAAGGACGGCAAGGAAGTGGGCCGCGTGGTGGGCTTCGAGGATGCCAAGACCTTCCTGGCGTCGATGAAGCGCGCGGGGGTTTGAGCGCGGTTTCGACGTCTGGCAGAGATCAGTGCGCTGCGCCGCGGCCGTAGCTGTGGCGGTGTGACGCGCGCACTGCGCTGATCCACTGCTGCCAGACCGGGTTCGGTGCCCAGATCTGCGACATCGGCCAAGACGCTTGTTCTTCGGTCTCGCCACGAATGAGCAGGCGGTAGAGATAGACGAAGGCCGAGGCCCGCATATTTTTTGCGCAATGCAGCCAGACAGGTTGTTGCCCGAGCGTAGCCATCACCCCGGCGAACTGCTCAAACTGCACAGGTTTCGACGCGTCCCACAGCACCGGGATGTGCACATAGTTCATTCCCAAGGACGTCACCTGCTCGGCTTCACCGGACAAGGCATTGGAAGACGTCGGCAGCGCGAGGTTGATGACCGTGGCCACGCCCAGAGCAGGCAGGCGGGCAATGTCGGCGACGCTGAGCTGGCCCGAGCACCAAAGACCTTCGAATGCCGCGAAGGTGTTTTCGGCGTCAAAGCGCAGCGGCGCTGTCTCAGTCACGCTGCGGCCACTTCCACCAGGCAGTCATAGAAGCACGGCCCATTGCCCAAATCGGTCAGGCGCTGGTGGGTGAGGGCATTGACGTTGTTGCCATCGGCGTAGACCTTGCGCCACCAGATGCCTAAAGCGACGATCTGGCCAGGGCGGGTGCGCGAGCTCAGGCGGGCGCGGGTGAGGGTGGCTCCGCGGTCGTTGAAGGTGCGCACCATCTGGCCGTCGGCAATGCCGCGCGCTACAGCATCATCCGGGTGGAGCAGCAGCAGCGGTTCGCCTTCGAGATTGCGCAGGCTGTCGACGTTGACAAAGCTGGAGTTGAGGAAGTTGCGCGCCGGGGGCGAGATCATCGCCAGCGGGTAGCGCGTGGCGAGCTCCGGTGCAGAGGCGACAGACTCGTAGGGCAGCAGCACCTCGGGCAAGGGGTCGCGCCCGGCATCCGCTTCGCGTTGTGACCAGAATTCGCACTTGCCCGAAGGCGTGGGAAAGCCGCCGTGTGCAAACGGGGCGGCGGCGCCCGGCAGCTTGGCCCAGCCGCTGGCCCGCAATTGCTCCCAGGTGATGCCACCGTTGCGCGGATCGGGGGCGATGGCTTGCGCTGCGATCTGCTCATCGCTTTCGGCAAAGCACGGTTCGGTGTAGCCCATGCGCGCGGCCAGTAACCGGAAGATTTCGGTATTCGGCTTGGCTTGCCCCAGTGGCGCAATGGCGGCGTTGTTCGCCATCCAGTAGCGGTGGCCGTAGGCCTTGTGCACGTCCAGATGTTCGAGCTGGGTGGTGGCGGGCAGCAGGTAGTCGGCGTAGTCGGCGGTATCGGTCTGGAAGTGCTCCAGCACCACGGTGAACAGATCGTCGCGGGCGAACCCGGCGCGCACCTTGTCACCTTCGGGCGCAACCGCGAGCGGATTGCTGTTGTAGACGATCACGGCTTCGACTTTCGGGCCGAATTCGGCTGAGCCCGGCCGCAGCAGATCGTCGCCGATGGTCACCATATTGAGGGTGCGCGGGGTGCGTCCGGCCAGCAGATCGGGACGTTCCAGCGCGGCGCCGTTGGCGGCGAAATGATTGGAGCTCGACATCAGCAGCCCGCCGGCATCGTGCCGCCAGGCGCCTACGAGCGCCGGCAGGCAGGCAATGGCGCGCACCGCATTGGCGCCGCCGCGCACGCGCTGCAGGCCGTAGTTCATGCGGATGGCCGCCGGGGCGAGCGTGCCGTAGTCGCGCGCCAGTTGACGGATCTGTTCGACGGGCACGCCGCAGACCTCGGCGGCGCGCTCGGGCGGCCACTCCAGCGCGCGCTCACGCAGTGCGGCAAAGCCTACGGTGTGCTGCGCGATGTAGTCGTGATCGAGCCAGTCGTGCGCAATGAGTTCGTGCATCAAGGCATAGGCCAGCGCGGCATCGGTGCCGGGACGCAGTTGCACATGGTCGTGGCACTTCTCGGCGGTGTCGTTGCGCCAGGGGTCGATGCACACCAGCTTGGCGCCATTGCGTTTGGCGCGCTGCGCGTAAGTCCAGAAATGCAGATTGCTGGTGATGCTGTTGCTGCCCCAGATGAGGATGAGCTTGCTGTGTTCGAACTGCTCGACGTCCAGCCCCATCTTGCCGCCGATCACTGCCTTGAGTCCGGCCTCGCCCGCGGTGGAGCAAATGGTGCGGTCGAGCAGGCTGGCGCCGAGCTTGTGAAAAAAGCGCGCCGCCATGCTTTCGCTCTGCACGAAACCCAGCGTGCCGCCGTAGGAATAGGGCAGGATGGCCTGCGGGTCACGGGCGGCAATCTCCTTGAGCCGGTCGGCGATGTTGTCCAGCGCTTCGTCCCAGCTCACCGGGGCGAACTGGCCGCTGCCTTTGGGGCCAACTCGCTTCATCGGCTGCAGCAAGCGGTTTGGGTGGTAGGTGCGCTCGGTATAACGCGAGACCTTGGCGCACAGCGCGCCGTGCGTGGTGGGATGGTCGGGGTCGCCGCGCACGCTGATGGCCACGCCATCTCGCACGGTGACGAGCAGGGCGCAGGTGTCGGGGCAGTCGTGCGGGCAGGCGGCGCGCACGGTGGTGTCTTGGGCGGAGACTGCGTTGGAAGAGTCGGGCATGGCGACGGTTTTTGAAGTCAGGGAGTCAGCCCGCGAGTTTAGGCGGCAAATCCCCTGATCGCAGTTTGCGGTTGACAAAGTGCCGAGAATCGGAAATAGTACGACCGTTCGTTTTTTATCAACCCCTTCCGCACACGACAAAAATGACCGTCAGCCACTCCCCGATCTCTCCGCGCCGAGCGCCGCACCGCACGGCGGGCGCCAAAACGGCGGCAAAAGCGGCGGCAAAACGCAGCGTGAGCGCCAGTCTGCCAGTTGAGCCGGGCAGCAGCGGTTCGGCCAAGGGGCGGCAGACGCGGCAGGCCATCATCGACTGCGCGCTGCAGATGGCCGGGCGCATCGGCCTGGAGGGTTTGTCCATCGGGGTGCTCGCCGACCGGATGGAAATGAGCAAATCGGGTGTGTTCGCGCATTTCGGTTCGCGCGAGGAATTGCAGATCGCGGTTATCCGCCACTATCACGACCAGTTCGAGCAAGAGGTGTTTTACCGCGCCATCGAGCAGCCGCGCGGCATGCCGCGTCTGGCGGCGATGGTGCAGCGCTGGCTGCAGCGGGTGAGCGTGGAAATGGAGACCGGCTGCATCTACATCTCTAGCGCGGTCGAATTCGACGATCGCCCGGGCACGGTGCGCGATGCGCTGGTCGCCATGATCCAGACCTGGCACGACGCGGTGCGCCGCGCCATCGTGCAGGCCATCGAAATGGGCCATCTCAAGCCCGACACCGATCCGCAACAGCTCATGTTCCAGATTCACGGCTACATCCTGGCGCTGCATCACGACGCCCGGCTGCTCAGGTTGCCCAACAGCCTGGAGCTAGCCTGCCGCAGCCTTGACGCGCTGCTGCGCGACCACGCTACGCCCGAAGGCTTGCCCCTGCTTTTGCCTTGTCTGGCCAAGGAGCACTCCGCAAGCGACTCCGCACCCCATTGAGCGCGTTTCCAGTCCATTTTTAGCCCATTTTTCGATTCATGATTTTCAGGAGACAGTTATGCCCCAATACACCCCGCCGTTGCGCGATATGCAGTTCGTCATGCACGAAGTCCTCGACGCCACCACCCTGCTCAAAGAGCTGCCGCCGTATGCCGAGGTCGATGCCGACCTGATCAACCAAGTGTGCGAAGAGGCGGGCAAGTTTTGCAGCGAAGTGCTGCAGCCGCTCAACGCCAGCGGTGATGCCGAGGGCTGCCATTACGACGCCGCCACGCACACCGTGACCACGCCCAAGGGTTTCAAGGCGGCGTGGGATCAGTTCGTGCAGGCCGGTTGGACTTCGCTGACGGCGGACGCCGAATTCGGTGGCCAGGGCCTGCCGCACCTGGTGGGCAGCGCGGTGCACGAGATGCAGAACGCCGCCAATCAAGCCTGGACCATGTACCCCGGCCTGACGCAGGGCGTGACCGAATTGCTGAACGCGCATGGCAGCGCCGAGCAAAAGGCGCTCTACATGCCCAAGTTGGTTGCGGGCGAATGGACCGGCACCATGTGCCTGACCGAGCCGCATTGCGGCACCGACCTCGGCCTGATCCGTACCAAGGCCGTGCCGCAGGACGACGGCAGCTACAAACTCAGCGGTCAAAAAATTTTCATCTCCAGCGGCGAACACGATCTGGCGGACAACATCATTCACATGGTGCTGGCCAAGCTGCCGGACGCGCCCGAGGGCAGCAAGGGGATTTCGCTGTTCATCGTGCCCAAGTTCGTGCCGACCGCCGATGCGGGTGTGGGCGAGCGCAACGGCATTTTCTGTTCCGGCATCGAGCACAAGATGGGCATTCACGCCAACTCCACCTGCCAGATGACCCTCGAAGACGCCACCGGCTGGATGGTGGGCGAGCCCAACAAGGGTCTGGCGGCGATGTTCGTGATGATGAACGGCGCTCGGCTCGGCGTGGGCATGCAGTCGCTCGGGCTGACTGAGGTGGCCTATCAGAACGCGCTGGCCTACGCCCGCGACCGCCTGCAGATGCGTGCGCTCACCGGGCCGAAGGCGCCCGACAAACCGGCCGATCCCATTTTGGTGCACCCCGACGTGCGCCGCATGTTGCTCACCGCGCGCGCCTGGGCCGAAGGCGGACGTTTTCTGGCTTACTGGATTTCGCTGCTGCTCGACCAGTCGCTGCATCACCCGGACGCCGAGGTGCGCAAGGACGCCGACGACCTCGTCTCGCTGCTCACCCCCATCGTCAAGGCCTTCATCACCGACAACGGTCTGCAGGCCACCAACGAATGCCTGCAGGTGTTCGGCGGGCACGGCTACATCCGCGAATGGGGCATGGAGCAATTCGTGCGCGACGCCCGCATCAACCTGATCTATGAGGGCACCAACACCATCCAGTCGCTCGACCTGCTGGGCCGCAAGGTGTTGATGGACGGCGGTGCGCGGCTGCGCAAGTTCGGCAAGATCCTGACCGATTTCATCGAACAAGAAGGCGTCAACGAGGCCATGCAAGAGTTCGTCAACCCGCTGGCCGATCTGGCCGACAAGGTGCAGAAGCTCACCATGGAGCTCGGCATGAAGGCCATGGCCGACAAGGACGAAGTCGGCGCGGCCGCCGTGCCGTATTTGCGCGTGGCCGGCCATGTGGTGTTTGCCTACGCTTTTGCCCGCATGGCGCAGGTGGCGCAGCGCAAGATTGCCGCTGGCGACGACTCGCCCTTCTACCAAGCCAAGCTGCAGACGGCGCGGTTCTACTTCGGGCGCCTGTATCCCGAATCCGCCGCCGCGATCCGCATGGCGCGCAGCGGCGCAAAGAACTTGATGGACACCGAGGCGGTGTTCGCCTGAATCCCCCGAAGGAGCTGACATGACACAGACGATACACATCCGCAAAGTCGCCGTTCTCGGCGCTGGTGTGATGGGCGCGCAGATCGCCGCCCATTGCATCAACGCCCGGGTGCCGGTGGTGCTGTTCGACCTGCCCGCCAAAGAAGGCAGCAAGAACGGCATCGTGACCAAGGCCGTGGCCAACCTCAAGAAACTCAGCCCGGCGCCACTGGGCGACGCGGCCGAGGCCGGCCTGATCACCGAAGCCAACTACGAGACCGACCTCGAACTGCTGCAGGGCTGCGATCTGGTGATCGAGGCCATTGCCGAGCGCATGGACTGGAAGCACGATCTATACAAAAAGGTCACGCCGCATCTGGGTGCGAACACCATCTTCGCCTCCAACACCTCGGGCCTGTCGATCACCGCGTTGTCGGCAGGCTTCGACGCCGATCTGCGCAAGCGCTTTTGCGGTGTGCATTTCTTCAACCCGCCGCGCTATATGCATCTGGTGGAACTCATCCCCACCGCAGACACCGACGGCGCCATTCTCGACCGGCTCGAAACCTTCCTCACCACCACGCTGGGCAAGGGCGTGGTGCGCGCCAAGGACACGCCGAACTTTGTCGCCAACCGCGTGGGCGTGTTCTCCATTCTGGCGGTGATCAAGGAGGGTGAGAAATTCGGGCTCGGCTTTGACGTCATCGACGACCTCACCGGCAGCAAACTCGGCCGCGCCAAGAGCGCCACCTTCCGCACCTCCGACGTGGTCGGCCTGGACACCATGGCCCACGTCATCAAGACCATGCAGGACACCCTGCCCGCGGATAAAGACCCCTTCGCCGCGCTCTATGCCACCCCGCCCGTGCTGGCGACTCTGGTTGCCAATGGCGCGCTGGGGCAGAAGAGTGGCGCCGGTTTCTACAAAAAAGTCGGGCGCGACATTCTGAAGTTCGACCCCGCCAAGGGCGACTATGTGCCGGGCGGCGGCAAGGCCGACGAGATCGTGGTGCGCATGCTGAAAAAACCCGCGGCCGAGCGTTTCAAGCTGCTGCGCGAATCGAGCAATCCGCAGGCGCAGTTCCTGTGGAGCATTTTCCGCGACGTGTGGCATTACGTGGCCCTGCATCTGGCCGACATTGCCGACAACGCCCGCGATCTCGACTTCGCCATCCGCTGGGGCTTCGGCTGGAACGAAGGCCCGTTCGAAAGCTGGCAGGCCGCAGGCTGGAAGCAGATCGCCGACTGGATCAGCGAAGACATCGCCGCAGGCAAGACGCTGTGCAGCGCACCGCTGCCCGCCTGGGTGAGCCAGGTGGACGGTGTGCACAAACCCGAGGGCTCCTACTCGGCGGCAAAGAACGCCTACATCGGTCGCTCGAAGCTGCCGGTCTATGCCCGCCAGCCGTTCAAGCAGGCCGTGCTGGGCGAGAACGCACCCGACCCGCGCACTGCGGGCAGCACCGTGTTTGAAGATGAGTCGATCCGCCTGTGGACGGCGCCCGGCGCCGACGACGTGCTGGTCGTCAGCTTCAAGACCAAGATGAACACCATCGGTCCCGGGGTCATCGCCGGTCTGCACAAGGCGGTGGAACTGGCCGAAGGCCGCTACAAGGGCGTAGTGGTCTGGCAGCCGACCTCATTGTCGGGCGGGCCGTTCAGTGCCGGGGCCGATCTGCAGTCGATGATGCCCGCCTTCATGGCCGGTGGCCCCAAGGCCATCGAGCCGGAAGAAAAGAAGTTGCAGGATCTGATGCTCACCCTGCGCTACGCCCAGGTGCCTGTGGTGGCCGCAGTCAGCGGCATCGCCCTGGGCGGAGGCACCGAGCTGAGCGTGTACTGCGCCAAACGCGTGGTGCATTTCGAGAGCTATATGGGCCTGGTGGAAATGGGCGTGGGCCTGATTCCGGGCGGCGGCGGCCTTACCTATCTGGCGCGACGTGCTGCAGAGCAGGCGCAGGGCGGCGACATCCTGCATTTCCTCAAGACGGGCTTCCAGGCTGCGGCCATGGCCACGGTGGGCAAGTCGGCGCTGGAGAGTCGCAATCTGGGCTATCTGCTGCCCAGCGACGCCATCGTCATGCATGCCCACGAACTGCTGCACGTGGCCGTGGGCCAGGCGCGGGCGATGTTCGACGCGGGCTATCGTCCGCCGATGCCGGGCCAGACTTTCCCGGTGCTCGGACGTAACGGCATCGCCACCATCCGCGCGCAACTGGTCAACCTGCGCGACGGCGGCTTCATCTCCGCCTACGACGACGAAATCGCCACCCGCATCGCCACCGTGCTGTGCGGCGGCGATGTGGAAGAGGGCGCCCCGGCCGACGAAGCCACGCTGATGGCGCTGGAACGCAAGCACTTTTGCGAACTGCTCGGCCAAAGCAAGACCCAGGAACGCATCATGGGCATGTTGCAGACCGGCAAACCGGTGCGTAACTGATCCGCCACCAGGAGAACAACATGAGCAAACAAGTTCAAGACGCCTACATCGTTGCCGCCACCCGCACCCCGGTGGGCAAGGCCCCTCGCGGGCTGCTGAAAAACTATCGTTCCGACGACTTGCTGGTGCACGTCATCCGTGCCGCATTGGCGCAGGTTCCCAACCTCGATCCCAAGCTGATCGAAGACGCGATCATCGGCTGTGCCATGCCCGAGGGCGACCAGGGCATGAATGTGGCGCGCATCGGCGCGCTGCTGTCCGGCCTGCCCGACACGGTGGGCGGCGTGACCGTCAACCGCTTCTGCGCGTCGGGCATCACGGCCATTCAGATGGCGGCAGACCGCATCCGCGTGGGCGAGGCCGATGTGATGATTGCCGGGGGCACCGAGAGCATGAGCCGTGTGCCCATGGGCGGTTTTCATCCCAGCTTCAATCCGGCCATCTTTGCCAACAACGAGCATGTGGGCATCGCCTACGGCATGGGCATGACGGCCGAGAAGGTGGCGCAGCAATGGAAGGTGAGCCGCGAGGAGCAGGATGCCTTCGCGCTGGCCTCGCACCAGAAGGCGCTGGCCGGCATTGCCGCGGGCGAGTTCAACGAAGAAATCACCCCGCTGGACATCGTCGAGAAGTTTCCCCGCCTGGGCACGGCCGAGGTGGACATCAAGACGCGCAAGATGACCGTGGACGAAGGTCCGCGTGCCGACACCACGCTGGAAGCGCTGGCCCGGCTCAAGCCGGTGTTCGCGGCCAAGGGCAGCGTGACCGCGGGCAACAGCTCGCAGACCTCGGACGGCGCGGGCGCGCTCATTCTGGTGAGCGAGAAGATTCTCAAACAGTTCAACCTCGTGCCGCTGGCGCGCTTCGTCAGCTTTGCCGTGCGCGGCGTGCCGCCCGAGATCATGGGCATCGGCCCGAAGTTCGCCATTCCTGCGGCGCTGGAAAAAGCCGGGCTCAAGCTCGACGACATCGGCTGGATCGAACTCAACGAAGCCTTCGCCGCGCAGTCGCTCGCCGTGGTGAAAGATCTGGGCATCAACCCCGAAGTGCTCAACCCGCTGGGCGGCGCCATCGCCTGGGGCCACCCGCTGGGCGCCACCGGCGCGGTTCGCGCGGCCACGGCGATCTACGGCATGCGTCGCCGCAAGGCCAAATACAGTATGGTGACCATGTGCATCGGCACGGGGCAGGGCGCTGCGGGCATTTTCGAAAACGTCTGATTGCAGCCGTTTTCAGCCCTTCGGCCAAGGCCCGGGCTGACGCGCCCGGGTTTTTAATTGGGAGACAACATCATGAGTCAGGTGCTGGTGGAATTGCGCAGCGGGGTGCTGCACATCGTGTTCAATCGCCCCGAAAAAAAGAATGCGCTGACCCTGGCGATGTACGAGGCGGCCAACGAGGCCTTCGAACGCGCTGCGACCGACGCGGATGTCAAGGCGGTGCTGATCGCAGGCGAAGGCGGCAGCTTCACCGCGGGCAACGATCTGCAGGACTTTCTCTCCGCACCGCCGCAGGGTGAGGAGGCGCCGGTGCTGCAGTTTTTGCGCCATCTCGCCGGGTTGGACAAACCGCTGGTCGCAGCCGCCCAAGGCTTTGCCGTCGGAGTGGGCACAACGCTGCTGATGCATTGCGATCTGGTCTATGCCGCCGATGACGCGCAGTTCGTGCTGCCCTTCGTTCATTTGGGTCTGTGCCCCGAGGCGGCGTCCAGCCTGCTGCTGCCGCAGATCGCCGGTTACCAGCGCGCGGCGGAAAAGCTCTTGCTGGGCGAACCGTTCGACGCTGCCGAGGCCTTGAGCATGGGCCTGGTCAACCGCGTGCTGCCTATCGAAAATCTGCGTGAATTTGCCGTGGCGCAGGCCGAAAAATTCTCTCGTCTGCCTGCGCCCTCGGTGCGGGCGACCAAGCGCCTGCTCAAAGGCCTGGGCGATCAGGGGCCGCAGGCCGTGCTGGCGCGTATGCGCTCGGAGGAGGCGGTGTTTCAGGCGCTACTCGGCGCACCGGCTGCGCGCGAGGCGATGATGGCGTTTTTGCAAAAGCGCAAACCCGACTTCTCGTCCATCACCTGAGTTCAAATTCCACCGGCATAGCCGTTCTGCCGCCAGGCTTCGAACACGGCGACAGCGACCGAGTTCGACAGATTGAGACTGCGCTGGCCTTCGCGCATGGGCAGTCGCAGCCGTTGCGTCGGGGCGAATTGCTCGCGCACCGCATCGGACAGGCCGCGGGTTTCGGCGCCGAAGACAAAACAATCGCCCGGCTCGAAGCGCACGGAGCCGATCGATCGACTGCCGCGCGTAGTGAAAGCGAACAGGCGCTCGGGGCGCGGCTGCAGCGTTCGCATCAACGCGTCCCAACTGGCGTGCGTTTGCAGCGTGGCGTATTCGTGATAGTCGAGCCCGGCGCGGCGGAGCTGTTTGTCATCCAGCGAAAAACCCAGCGGTTCAACCAGGTGCAGGGTGCAGCCGGTATTGGCGCACAGGCGGATGACGTTGCCGGTGTTGGGCGGAATTTCGGGCTCGACAAGAACGATGTGGAACATGGGTCGCAATGCGGAAGATCAGCGGAAGATCAGGGAGCGGAATCGCGAGGAGTGCGCAAGGCGATGGCGACCCAGACCGCAGCGGCGCCCTGGCGCAGCAGCACCCGGGTGGCTTCATGCAGCGTGGCGCCGGAGGTCATCACATCGTCCACCAGCAGCAGGGTCTGGCCATCCCAGCGGGTATCGCAGGCGTAGGCGCCGCGGATGTTGCGGCTGCGCGCGTGCAGCGGCAGGCTGCTTTGCGCGGCGCTATGCCGCAGCCGCTGCAGCGCGTAGGCATTGCCAGGGCGGTTCAGCGTGGCAGCGATGCGCCGCGCCATTTCCCACGCGGGGTTGAAGCCGCGCTCCAGCAGGCGCTCGCGCGAAAGCGGTATGGGCAGAATGTGGTCGGGCAGCGGCATGTCGCCTTGCACCCAGCGCGCTCCGAGCAGGTCGCCAAACCAGCGGCCCAGCGCGGGTTCTGCGCCGAACTTCATGCGCAGAATGAACTGATCGTTGGGAAATCGATAGTCGCCCAGCGCCAGGGCGCCCGCCCACCGCGGGGGATGCAGCAGACATTGGCCGCAGACCTGCCCGTCGTGCGCCACCGCCACCGCGCAGCGCGGGCAGCGTGGACGCAGGGGCAGGTCTTCATGCAGGCAATCGTCGCAAAGCGGCTGACTGCTGCGCGCGTCGCAATGGGCGCAGCGACCGGGCCAGAGCGCAGACCAGCGCGAGGCAGGCAAAATAGGACGTTCAAGTGCGGACATCGCCGCACTATATCGCCCGCGCCTGCGGTGTCGCCGCCTTCGTCGCAGTCCCTTGAATAAAGCTGATGGATCGCCCCGATCAATTCCTTGCCGCACAACAACAGGCCCGATGGCTGGCAGCTGCGGCCTGCGCGCGTGATCGCCTGGCGCGCTGGCCCGCGCCCTACATCTGGCAGGAAGCCGCGCGCCGCATGGCCGAACGTCTGCCCTTGTTGCGGGCGCAGGCGCAGCGCGTGCTCGACGCGGGCTGTGCCTGGGGCGATGGGCTCGACTTGCTGCAAAAGCAGTATCCCGCCGCGCAGATTCTGGGCTACGAGCCCTCGCCCCTGCTGGCGCAACTGGCCTCGAAGCGATTTGCTCGTGCGGGGCTGGCGCGTTGGTTCGGGCGGCCCAGCCGGGTGCAAGTGCAGGCGGTGGATGCGGCAGACCCCGAATACCCCGCGCAGGCCGACGTGCTGTGGTCCAACCTCTATCTCGATTGGCACCATGACCGCATGCGGGTGCTCGAAGCCTGGCGGCGGCAGCTTCAGCCCGAAGGGGCGCTGTTTTTCACCACCTTCGGGCCCGACACGCTCAAGGAGCTTGGCGAGGTATGCCGCACCCTCGGCCATTCCTCGCAGCCCATGGCGTTCACTGACATGCACGACTTGGGCGACGAACTGGTGCAGGCCGGTTTTGCCGACCCGGTGATGGATATGGAGATGGTGCGCATGACCTGGCCGTCGGCGCAGGCGGCGCTGACCGAGCTGCGTGCCCTCGGTGCCGTGCCTCACGCCGCGCATTCGCGGGGCCTGCGCACGCCGCGGGCGTGGCAGGCGTTGGTCGATGCCCTGAATGCCACAGCGCAGGCGGATGGCCGCGTCACCCTGACCTTCGAGCTGGTCTATGGGCACGCTTTTCGCCCGCGTACCGAGCGGGCACGGGCTGGAGAGGCCACTTTCGGCGTCGAGCAATTGCGCAACACTGCGCGTCAACCCGGATTGCCGACCCGTACCCATCGGGGCTAAAACTGCGGCAAATCGTCGCGATGGATGGCGGTCACATAGATGGATCGAAATGTAACGGGCCCATCTTGATCTCACGCAAAATCAGATCAACTGATGCCGTGATTTTCGATGCGTCATTCTGTCGCACCTATAATCGCTCACTCATATAGACCCGTCATGGCTTGGCTCAGATGCCGGGTTGTGACCCCGATTGACGCAAATGCACCACGCTGATCTTCCGCAAAGCGCATCCAACCTCCCGCCGCAGGATGTCCCTGCAGCCGAGGGTGGGGTGGCGCTTGAGCAGTCGTCTGGCCAAGCGCCTGATCGGGAGGCGGGCGAGGGCTGGATGCGCGACTGGGTGTTCCGCCGTAACTGCTCTATGTCGCCGCGACAGCTGATTGTGTTTTACGCCTCGCTGTGCGTGGTGTCGCTGATCGTGGCGTCTATCGCGTGGGACGTGGGCGGGTCGCTGGTGTTGCCGTTCACCGGCATTGAGCTGGGGTCGGTGGCGCTGGCGCTGGTGGTGTATGGGCGTCATGCCACGGACCGCGAACGAGTGCGCCTATCGACGCAGCAGTTGCAGGTCGAGTGGGAAAACGCGGGTGTGGTGCAGTCGGTCAGCTTCAATCCGCATTGGGTGCGGGTGTCGCTGCCAGAAAGCGGGCTGGTTGAAGTGTCTTCGGCTGGTCGCACGGTTTACATCGGCCGGTATTCGCGCCCCGAGCGGCGTGCCGTGCTGGCAAAAGATTTGAGGGCCGCGTTGCGGGCCCTTTGAAGTGTTTTAGGGACGAGACCAATTCTTAGAGTGGGGCGACATGAAAGCAATACATCAAATCCGTCTGGCCACCGCAGCATCGCTGCTGGGCGTCATGGGCGCGGCCCATGCCGCAGTGGAAAGTCTGCCGGGTGGGCCGCAGGTGCTGGGGCTGTATTTCCAGAACCCGGTTTCGCCCATCGCCAAGCAGGAAAAATTCCTGATGGACATGATGCTCTGGGTCTGCCTGGGGATCGGTATCGTGGTGTTCGGGGCGATGTTCTATTCGGTTTACAAGCACCGCAAATCCAAGGGCGCCGTGGCGGCCCACTTCCATGAAAGCACCAAAGTCGAGATTGCCTGGACGATCATTCCCATTCTGATCGTGATTGCCATCCTGATTCCGGCGACCCGTACCGTGATCGCGCAGGAAAACCACAGCGATTCCTTCATGACCGTCAAGGCAACGGGCGCGCAGTGGAAGTGGGGCTACGACTACATGGCCGGTCCGGGCAAGGGCATTTCTTTCTGGTCCACGCTGACCACGCCTTATTCGGAAATCTACGAAGGCAAGGATCTGCCCAGCAACTTCGTGCTGGCCGTCGATCACGAACTGGTCGTGCCGGTGGACAAAAAGATCAAGATTGTCACCACCTCGGATGACGTGCTGCACGGTTTCTATGTCAACTCGCTGGGTGTGCAGATGGATGCGATTCCCGGCTTCGTCCGCTCGACCTGGTTCACCGCCGAGAAAACCGGCACCTACTACGGGCAGTGCGCCCAGATTTGCGGCAAATACCACGCCTTCATGCCCATCGTGATCAAGGTCGTGACTATGCCCGAATACGAGCAATGGGTCGCGCAGTGGAAAAAGGCGCATCCCGACAGCACCCCGCCAGCCGACGGCGCGGCGCCTAGCAAGACCTGAGCCGGTGTGGTGAGAGACAAACCCTAAAAGCGGCCGAGTTTAGAACGAAGTATCAACATTTTCTGGAATGGCAGGAAAGGAAAGCACTATGAGCGCAGTCATCGATCACGCACCGCCATCGGCTCACGCCGGTGATCATGCCCACGAACATCCGCACGGCTGGCGCCGTTGGCTGATGTCCACCAACCACAAAGACATCGGCACGATGTATCTGCTGTTTGCCTTGTGGATGCTGTTCGAGGGCGGCATTCTGGCCCTGGCGATTCGCACCGAGTTGTGGAAACCGTATGTCTGGCTGCTGAACCCTGAGTTGTTCAACGCCTTCGGCACCATGCACGGCATCATGATGATCTTCGGTTCGGTCATGCCCGCGCTGGTGGGCTTTGCCAACTGGATGATTCCGCTGCAGATCGGCGCGCCCGACATGGCCTTCCCGCGGCTGAACAACCTCAGCTTCTGGCTGCTGATTCCCGCAGGCATTCTGCTGACGGCCTCGTTCTTCGTGCCAGGCGGCGCCCCGGGTGTGGGCTGGACGCTGTATGCCCCGCTCACCCTGCAGCAAGGCATGGGCATGGATCTGGTGATTTTCGCCATCCACCTCATGGGCGCTTCGTCGATCATGGGCTCGATCAACATTATCGTGACCATTCTCAATCTGCGCGCCCCTGGCATGACGCTGATGAAAATGCCGCTGTTCGTCTGGACCTGGCTGATCACCGCCTACCTGCTGCTGGCCATCATGCCGGTGCTGGCTGGCGCTGTCACCATGACCCTGACTGACCGCCACTTCGGCACCAGTTTCTTCAGTGCCACCGGCGGCGGTGACCCGGTGCTCTATCAGCATCTGTTCTGGTTCTTCGGCCACCCCGAGGTGTACGTGATGATTCTGCCGGTCTTCGGTATTGTCAGCTCCGTCATCCCGGCCTTCGCCCGCAAGCGCCTGTTCGGCTACAGCTCGATGGTGTATGCCTCGGCCTCCATCGCCATCCTGTCCTTCCTGGTCTGGGCGCACCACATGTTCACCGCGGGCATGCCCACGACCGGACAGCTGTTCTTCATGTACGCCACCATGTTGATCGCCGTTCCCACGGGCGTGAAGGTGTTCAACTGGGTGGCCACCATGTGGCGCGGTTCCATGACGTTTGAAACTCCCATGCTGTTCGCCGTGGGCTTCATTTTCGTGTTCACCCTGGGCGGTTTCACTGGCTTGATGCTGGCCATGGTGCCCATCGACACGCAGGTGCACAACACCTACTTCGTGATTGCGCACTTCCATTACGTGCTGGTCGCAGGTTCGCTGTTCGGTATCTTCATGGGCTTCTATTACTGGTCGCCCAAGTGGTCGGGTGTGATGTACAACGAAACCGCAGGCAAGATCCATTTCTGGACCTCGATGATCTCGTTCAACATCGCTTTCTTCCCGCAACACTTCCTGGGTCTGGCTGGCATGCCGCGTCGTTATGTGGCCTACCCGGTGCAATTCACCGACTTCAACCAGATCTCCACCATCGGCGCCTGGCTGTTCGGTCTGTCACAGGCTTACTTCCTGTTCGCAGTGGTGATTCCAGTGTTGCGCGGCAAGGGTGAAAAAGCCCCTCAACGTCCCTGGGAAGGTGCGGAAGGTCTGGAATGGGAAGTTCCCTCCCCGGCGCCGTTCCACACTTATGAAACCCCGCCCAAGCTGAATGCCGATGCCACCCGCGTGCTGGGCTATAACTGAGATCAGATATGAGTAATCGCCAACTTCCCCCAGAAAAACGCCGCCAGAATTTCAAAACGGCGATGATTATGGTCAGTATTGCCTTGGCGATTTACTTCGGTTATCTGATCAAGGCACAGGTTCTCGGTTTTTGACGAACGAGAGCGACAGGCCATCAGTACTGGTGCTGTTGCTCTCTTTTCATCTAGGAAGTATGCGTTGAGCTCACCTTCTCAGCCTTCTTTCCTGCGCGCATTGGTTGCCGTACTCTGGTCTTTTGCCGGAATACGCAAATCGAGTGAGCGAAGTAAAGATTTTCAGAATGCAAAACCCGAGCACATCATTGCGGCAGGACTGTTGGCTGCTTTGGTCTTTGTGGTCGGACTGATATTGATCGTTAATTTAGTGATTTCAAGCGCGGCGCGCACATAACAGGAGGCAATATGGCATCTACAACCCAGCCCCATGGCTATTTTCTGCCTGGGCCTTCCGCATATCCCCTGCTGACGGCGGCGGGTTTGCTGGCGATGGCGTTTGGCGCAGGGCTCTGGTTCAATGGCGTACAGCACATGGAGTGGCTGCTGCTGGCCGGTTTCCTCTGGCTGGTGTATGTCGTTTACCACTGGTTCGGTCAGGCGATCGGTGAGAGCGAGGGCGGCAAACACAGCCAGCGCGTCGATACCTCCTTTCGCTGGAGCATGGCCTGGTTTATCTTCTCCGAGGTGATGTTCTTCGCCTCGTTTTTTGGCGCGCTGTATTACTCACGCGAATTTTCTCTGCCGGATCTCTCGGCCCTGCACAGCAAGATTCTGTGGCCGAATTTCACGGGAACCTGGCCGTCCACCGGTCCGGGCGGCTTGATTCCGTCCTTGCATGAGGCGCTAGGCCCTTGGCCTATTCCGACCATCAACACCGCACTGCTGCTGAGTTCTGGCGTCACGCTCACCATTTCTCACCATGCGCTGCGGGCATCGCATCGCGGTAAGGCTATTTTCTGGCTGTCACTGACGATTGCGCTTGGTGTGTTGTTCCTTTTCATGCAGGGCTATGAGTATCACCACGCTTACACCGTTGAGGGTGTGAAACTGACCTCAGGTATTTACGGTTCGACCTTTTTCATGCTGACCGGGTTTCACGGTTTCCACGTGTTTCTCGGTGCGACCATGTTGTCCGTAGTGCTGGTTCGCTTGATCAGGGGTAATTTCACCGCAGATCATCACTTCGCCTTCGAAGGCGCCGCCTGGTATTGGCACTTCGTCGACGTGGTCTGGTTGCTGCTGTACGTCTTGGTTTACTGGCTCTAAGCTCCACTCAGCAAAAAAATGCGCCGCACGTTGCGGCGCATTTTTTGTTCGGGTTATTGCCCGACATCATGTGGGTGTATCCACCCCATCTTGTAGCTGATGATCAGAATCAAAAAAAGCAAGACCGAGAATCCCACCCGGAAAGTCAGTGCGTACACAGCGCGATTGCTTTTGCCCTTATCCTTCATCACAAAGAATAGGCCGGAAAACAGGCTGCCGATGATGAGCAGGAAGGCGATGGGGATCAGGATTTTCATGGTGCGGGCTTGTGCAGATGTCTAAACAGATTACCTCAGATTCCGGGATGCTGATGTCTGAGAAGGCCTTTGGCCCCAAAGAGTTGCTGATCATCATTTTGGGGCTGTTGGTGATCGGAGTGACGACGTCGCTCGGATTTTGGCAACTGGGCCGCGCACACGAAAAAGAGGCGCTTAATCTGCAGATGGATCAGCGCGAAAAGGCGCATCCGCTGCAGATCGGTCAGGCCGAAGTTCGGTTCAGTCGCGATGTCTGGCGGCGCGCTGAAGCGCGTGGTGTGTTTGCCGAGCAGTGGACGATCTACCTGCAGAACCGACAGCAGAACGAGCAAGTGGGCTTCTGGGTGCTGACGCCGTTGAAACTCGCAGACAGCGATACTTATTTGATGGTGCTGCGCGGATGGGTGCCGCGAAATTTTCAGGCGATGGACTTGATCAAGCCCTATAAAACGCCTCAAGGATTGACAGTGATCGATGGACTTATTGCCCCGCCGCCATCAGAATGGTTTTCGTTTTTCACCGAGCCGCCGGGCCAGGTCATACGCCAGAACGTCAATCTACAGAAGTACGCGGACTTTCATCACATCAAGCTTCTGCCCTTCGTGTTGAGACAGTCAGGCGACCTGCACGATGGACTTGGCAGGCAGTGGCCCGCAGCGAAAACCGGAGTCGGCACCAACTATGGCTATGCCGCGCAGTGGTTTGGCATGAGTGCCACAGGTGTGGTGTTACTGCTGTATTTTGTCTTTCAGCGTTTGCGCAAGACCAAGTCAAAGCGTGGCGCCGAAGGTTCGACTGCACCGCGCGTGCTGTGACCGCACGTTCAGCCCTTAATCGACCGATTGATTGTTTCGACGCCTTTGACTTGATGCCCCGACCGTGAGCTCCCCCTTGACCTCCAGCCTGCCCCCCTCCGCCCAGCCGCCTGTGCGCAAACCGCGGTCGATGTTGACGCTGTGGCTGTTGTTCGCCATGGCGGCAGCGCCCATCGTGGCCGCGTTTTTTCTGTTTTACGTCGTCCATCCTGCGGGCAAGCCGCCTTACGGCAGTCTGGTCGAGCCGCAGCGCCCGATTCCCTTGAATCTGGGCCTTAAAACGCTGAACGGCCAACCCTACAACCTGAAACGGCTCGAGGGCTACTGGCTGATGGTGATGGCAGCGCCGGGCGCCTGCGACAAAGAATGCCAACAATCCTTGTTTTACATGCGGCAGATCCGCATCGCCCAGGGCGATAACCGCGACCAGGTCGTGCGCGTCTGGCTGGTGACGGACGATGCGCCGATCAACCCAGGCGTGTTGGAGCCGGCCGAAGGAACGTTGATCTTGCGCGGCAACCCGCAGCAACTGGCCAGTTGGCTGCCTCACAAAGACGGCAGCTTGCAGGGGCCGACGTGGCTAGTCGATCCGTTCGGCCACCTGATGATGCAGTTTCCGGCCAACCCCGATCCCACCCGGATGCGGCGTGTGCTCGCCAAGCTGCTCTACAACAACGCCGGTATCAAGTTCAAGCATGTGGAGCCCGTCCAATGAGTGTCGCAAGCAATGCCATTTGGCAGTTTTCTCTTCACTGGGTGCAGGCGCTGGTGTGGGTGCTGGTGCTGGCCGGGGTGTTCTGGATGGGGCTGAAAATGCGCTGGTCCAAGCTCACCGCGGTACTGGTGTTCCTCACCCTTGATCTGGTGATGTTCGGCTCGTATGTACGCCTGACTGACTCCGGCCTGGGCTGCCCCGACTGGCCCGGCTGTTATGCCAAGTTCACGCCGCTGCAGGCGCATGAGCAGATCGCGCAGGCGGTAGAAGAGCAAGGCGGCACCCAGGGCTATGTGAGCCCCTTCAAAGCCTGGGTGGAAATGATCCATCGCTACGCCGGCAGCATTATCGGCACGTTGATCATGGTGCTGCTGGCCCGGGCGATCTGGGCGAAAAAACATGGAGAAGACATCAAGCTCGGCTTGCCGATCGTGCTCTTTTTCTGGGTGGTCCTGCAAGGCCTGTTCGGTAAATGGACGGTGACCATGCAGTTGATTCCCCTGATCGTCACCCTGCATCTCATGGGGGGCGTCATCCTGCTGGCGCTACTGGCCTGGTTCTGGATGCGAAACCGGGCAGATTTGGTGAGCGTGAACGCCGGTACGCTCACGCGCGCTTTGCTGTGGATCGCGATGATCGCGGTCGGCATTCAGATTTTCCTCGGCGGCTGGACGAGTACCAACTACGCCGCTCTGGCCTGCAGCGGCTTTCCTGCCTGCAATGGAAGTTTCGACCCCAATGCCAACTGGGCGCAGGGTTTCACGCTTTGGCGCCACCTAGGTCTGACCGGTGACGGCCAGCCGATCACCGAGGCCGCGCTGGTGGCCATTCAGTGGGGGCATCGCCTGTTCGCCATCGTCGCCACCGCGGCGGTGTTTGCGGCCGTTGCGGCGCTCTGGCGATTTACAGCATTGCGCCGTCTGGCGATGTGGATTGCAATTGCCGTGGTGCTGCAAGTCGTTTTCGGCATCGTGCTGGTCACCGAGGGACATCCCCTGATCGTTGCCGTGGCGCATAACGGCGGCTCAGCCGTCCTGATGCTGCTGCTCGTCATGGGGATTTACCGCGTCAGTGCCACCGCGCGTCAACAAGCGCCTTCGGAATCGCTCGGCTCGGCCTTCGTCAAAGTGACGCCGCCCCATCCCTTGCCGAAGCACTGAGAGGGTGTGAACAAATCCGTCATGACCGCTCCTCGCGCCCAAACACCCCCCCTCGGCGTTGCAAATGCGCGCTGTGCCGACGGGCACGGCTGTGCTTTGCGCCTTGATCGGGGGCGTTTGGACGCGCTTCTCGGCCACGCCGGATTCATTCACACCCTCTGAGGCCTGCTTCAGGAGACTCTCATGAATCATCAAGTTCTCAACAACACCCCCAGCCCCCTGCGAATTGCGTCGCAGCTGTATGCGCTGACCAAGCCGCGCGTGGTGCAGCTGATCGTGTTCTGCGCGGTCATCGGCATGTTTCTCGCCGAGCCCACCCTGCCGGCTTGGCAGCCGGTGTTGTTCGGCACGCTGGGCATCTGGCTGGTGGCCAGCGCTGCAGCTGCGTTCAACTGCCTGGTCGAGCAGAAGATCGATGCGGTGATGCGCCGCACCGCCTGGCGGCCCTCGGCCAATGGCGAACTGAGCGCGCCGGTCATCATCACGTTTTCTGGGGTGCTGTGCGCCGCCGGCATGTGGCTGCTCTACACCCAGGTCAATCCGCTGACCATGTGGCTGACCTTCGGCACCTTCGTCGGCTATGCCGTGGTTTACACCATCTTCCTCAAACCGGCCACGCCGCAGAACATCGTCATTGGCGGGGCCTCGGGCGCCATGCCGCCGGTACTGGGCTGGGCGGCAGTGAGCGGCAACGTCTCGGTCGACGCCATGCTGCTGTTTCTCATCATCTTTCTGTGGACGCCGCCGCATTTCTGGGCGCTGGCGCTTTACCGGGTGGAAGATTACAAAAAGTCCGGTCTGCCCATGCTGCCGGTCACGCATGGTTCCGAGTTCACCCGTACGCAGATTCTGCTCTACACCTTGCTGCTCAGCGCGGTGACGCTGCTGCCCTATGTGCTGGGCATGAGCGGCCTGATCTATTTGGCCAGCGCGGTGGTGCTCGACGGCATTTTTATCGCCTACGCCTGGGCGCTCAAACGCGAGTACAGCGATTTGCTCTCGCGCAAGACTTTCCGCTATTCCATCCTGTACCTTTCGCTGCTCTTCGCCGCCTTGCTGGTGGACCATTACCTGCACTTCCATTTCGTCTGAACGCTCGTCTGATGCCCGCCCGCTTTTCTGCCGCACGCCGCTCGCTGGTTCTGTCTGCCACTTTTGCGCCACTTGCCCCTTTGGTGCTGGCGGCTTGCAGCAAGCCCTATGTGTTTCACGGCGTGGACATCACCGGGGTGCCTTATGCCGATGGCTTTTCGCTGACCGACTTCAATGGCAAGACCCGCACCCTGGCTGACTTTGCCGGCAAGGTGGTGGTGATGTACTTCGGCTATACCCAATGTCCCGACATCTGCCCGGCATCGATGCAGGTGGTGGCGCAGGCCATGGACGATCTGGGCGAAAAAGCCCGCGATGTGCAGTTTCTGTTCGTTACCGTCGACCCCGAGCGTGACACGCCGGAAATCCTCAAGGCCTACGTCACTCATTTCAACCCGACTTTCCTGGCGCTTACCGGCACGCCCGCGCAGATCGCGCTAACGGCGAAAGACTTCAAGGTCTATTACAAAAAAGTGCCGGGCAAGACGCCGGGCAGCTACACCATGGATCACACTGCCGGGTTTTATGTGTTCGATCCCAAGGGCAAGATCCGGCTGTTCGAGCGCGAAGGCGTCTCGGCCAAAGATCTGGCACAGGACATCAACGCCCTGATTGAAGGGCATTGAGCGAAGGGCATCGAGCCCGGGTCGCCAGTGTCCGCTGGCATGACGACATCCCTACAGGTACAGACTTACGTCGGCCGGTTTGCGCCGTCACCAACCGGGCCGCTGCATGCGGGCTCTCTGGTCGCTGCGCTGGCCTCCTGGTTGGACGCGCGCGCGCATCGCGGGCTCTGGCTGGTGCGCGTGGAAGATGTGGACTTCACCCGCAACCAGCCCGGAGCCGCTCAGTGCATCCTGCAGCAACTTGCGGACTGCGGTCTGCAGCCCGATCAGCCGCCCGTTTGGCAATCGCAGCGCGAGGCGCTCTATCAGCAGGCGCTCGACCAACTCGTCACCTCCGGTCGGGCTTACCCCTGTGGCTGTTCCCGCTCAGACATTCTGGCGCTACTTGGCGCGCAGGGCCGCCTGCCGGCGCGCGGGCAAGAGGCGGTCTATCCCGGAACTTGCCGCAGTGGTTTGCACGGCCGCAGTCCGCGATCGTGGCGTGTGCGTCTGCCTGACGATGCCGCGCAGCCCCTGCGCTGGAGCGACCGCCGCTTGGGCGCGCAGTCTCAGGTGCTTAGCCAGGAGGTGGGCGACTTTGTGCTCAAACGCGCCGACGGCGCCTGGGCCTATCAACTCGCCGTGGTGGTGGACGATGCGGCGCAAGGCGTGACCGATGTGGTGCGCGGGGAAGACCTGGCCGCTTCGACCGCACGGCAGATCGCCCTGCAGCGTCTGCTCGGTCTGCCGACGCCGCGCTATCTGCACACCCCGCTGGTGCGGGACGCGCAGGGAGAAAAACTCTCCAAGCATCAGGGCGCGGCAGCCTTCGTGGCCGGAGCGCAGAGCGTGCAGCAGGCGCTCGGTGTGCTGGGGCTGGACGTTCGTTCCAACACCCTGCCCGAACTGCTGGCGCAGGCGGTGCAGGCGTGGCGCGACAAATAGCCTACAGCGCAGCAAGCCGTTTGAGCGCTGCGTCCAGCGTGGCGTCTTGTTTGGCGAAACAGAAACGAACCACGCCGCGCTGCCGTCCGTCGGGCTCGAAGGCCGATAGCGGAATGGCGGCCACGCCGATCTCGGCTGTGAGCCAGCGGCAGAAGGCGTCGTCCGGCAGGTCGCTGATGGCGTCGTAGCGCACGCACTGAAAGTAACTGCCGCTGCAGGGCAGCAGTTCAAACCGGCTGGCTGCGAGCCCGGCGCGGAAGCGGTCGCGCTTGGCCTGATAGAAGCCGGGCAGATCGCGGTAAGGAGCCGGGTCGGCCAGATAGTCGGCCAAGCCATGCTGCATGGGCGTGTTGACGGTGAATACGTTGAACTGATGCACCTTGCGGAACTCGGTGGTGAGCGCGGCCGGGGCGGCGACGCTGCCGACCTTCCAGCCGGTGACGTGAAAGGTTTTGCCGAAACTCGACACCACGAAGGCACGCGCGGCCAAGCCGGGAAACCGCGCGGCGCTTTGATGCTGTGCGCCGTCGAACACCATGTGCTCGTACACCTCATCGGCAATCAGCACGATGTCGGTGGGCGCGAGCAGCGCTTCGAGCTGCCGCATATCGGCCTCGCTCCAGACCGTGCCGCTGGGATTGTGCGGACTGTTGATGAGCAAGGCACGGGTGCGTGGGGTGATGGCCGCGGCAATGGCGGCGAAATCCGGGCGGAAGTCGGCTTGCAAGGGCACGGTGCGGGCCACGCCACCGCACAAGGCGATGTTGGGCAGGTAGCTGTCGTAGCTGGGCGTGAGCACAATGACCTCATCTCCCGGATGCACAACGGCGAGCAGGGCCGTGAAAATGGCCTGAGTCGCCCCGGCGGTGATGGTGATTTCTGCGTCGGCGTCATAGCGCGCACCGTGGAGGGCCGCGATCTTGTCGGCCACCGCTTGCCGCAAGGCGGGAACCCCGGCCATGGGCGGATATTGGTTGGCGCCGCGGCGCATGGCCTGATCCACCGCGTCGATGAGGCGCGGGTCGCAGGAAAAATCCGGAAATCCCTGGCCGAGGTTGATGGCGCCATGCTCCTGCGCCAGTGCCGACATGACGGTGAAGATGGTGGTGCCGACTTGCGGCAGACGCGAGGCAATGTGGGGCGTTTGGTGAGTTTGGAGCGACATGGGGAACCGCGGCGATCAGATGGAAAACACGTCTTGCCCGTCCAGCTCACCACGCAGGGTTTGTTCCACCAGTTTGCGCGGCAGGCGGGGCGAGATCAGCTCGGTGAACAGGGGCACGAAACTGCGTTGCAGCACGCCGCGCTTGAACGCCACGCGCGTGAGCTGCTGACCGAACAGATGGCCGGCGGGAAGCGCGCGCAGTGCGGTGTCACGTTCAGCCGAGATGGCCATTTCGGCGATCAGCCCCACACCCAGCCCCAGTTCGACATAGGTTTTGAGCACGTCGGAATCGAGCGCTTCGAGCACGATCTGCGGTTGCAGGTTGGCATGGGCGAAGGCGGCATCGATCTGGCGGCGTCCGGCAAAGGTGGGCTCGTAGGTCACCAGCGGAAAGGTGGCCAGTTCGGCCAGGGTGAGCTCGGTGCGATCACACAAGGCGTGCCCGTGCGGCACGACAGCCAGATGCTGCCAGCTGTAGCAGGGCAGGGTAAGCAAGTCGGGAGAATCCTGCAGCGACTCGCTGGCCAGGCCCAGATCGGCGCGCTCTTCGCGCACGGCCTGCGCCACTTGGTCGGGCGTGCCCTGCAGCAGTTGCACCTGCACGGCGGGCATGCGTCGGCGGAACTCGGCAATCACCCAGGGCAGCTTGTAGCGGGCCTGGGTGTGAGTGGCGGCCACAGTGAGCTGGCCTGCATCGCGCGCGGCGTAGTCCTGCCCGATGCGCTTGAGGTTGGCGACCTCGCGCAGAATGATGTCCACACTGCGCAGCACCTCGACGCCCGGCTCGGTGAGTTTGCGGATGCGCTTGCCGTGGCGGCTGAAAATTTCCACCCCCAGCTCGCTCTCCAACTCGATGATGGCCTTCGACACGCCGGGCTGCGAGGTATGCAGCGCCCGCGCCGCCTCGGTGAGGTTGAGCTTGCGGCGCACGGCCTCTTGCAGAAAACGGAATTGGTGCAGGTTCATCGCAATCCTTGTCCGGCCGGTTTTAGCGGAACCGCACCTGCCAGGCAAACACGATCAGCCCCAGTCCGCCAAACAGCAGCATGGGCATGGCCGCGGTGATGGCCGGCGGCCACGTTCCCAAAATGCCCAGACTGGAAAACAGGGTGTTGAGCAAGATGAACGCGATTCCCAGCACGATGCCTGCGAGCACTTTGCCGCTGACGCCTTTCGAGCGTGTGTGCAGGTAAGCGAAGGGCAGGGCCAGCAGCAACATCACCACAACGCTGAAGGGATAGAACAGCTTTTTCCACAGCTGGATTTCATAGCGTTCGGCCGCCTGATGATTGGCGCGCAAATGCTGGATGTAGCGCCACAGATCGATGGCCGACATCTTGTCGGGCGACAGCAGCAGCACCCCGAGCACGCTGGGCGAGAGCGAGGTCTGCCAGCGATAGCTCGGCAACTGGGTCACTTTCAAGGCGGCGCCGGTCTGTTGCGGGAGTTCGGTGCGGGTGACGTTGTGCAGCATCCAGGTGCCGCCGCCTTCGTACTGGCCACTGGGCGCATGCAGTTCGGCAGCAATCTGCGCCTGGGCATTGAGCACATAGATGTGGATGTCAGTGAGATCGCCTCGGGTGTTGATGGCCTTGATGTTGACGGTCTGATTGCCGCTTCGGTCTGAATCGTTGCGCAGCCAAACGCCCGAAGCCAATTGGGTGCCGATGCCGGAACCGCCCCCGGCCTGCAACCGAGCCGACAGTTGCCCGGCTGCCGGCGCAAGCCACTCACCGAGCAGGAACAAGGTGACCACCAGCGCGGCGGCCAGTTGCAGCAGCAAACCCAGCGCTGCGCGCGGGCTCAGTCCCGAAATTCGCAGAATGGTGAACTCGCTGCTCGCAGCCAAAGAGGCCAGCGCGAACACGCCGCCCACCAGCGTGGCGATGGGCAAGACTTCATAGGCGCGGCTGGGCATGCTCAGCGCAACATGCAGCAGGGTGCCGCTCAGGCTGAAACCCGGCTTGCCCAGATTGCTCAGGTCGTTGAGCATGTCGATGAAAAACAGCAGCGCGAGAAAGGCCAGGGTCACCAGACCCACGGCGCTGAGCACATGCAGCAGCAGAAAGCGGCGAACCGTGCGCATCAGGCGTGTGCTCCGGATCGTGCGCGGCCTGGCCACAGGCGGTGCAGCCAGCCGTTGCCCCGCATCAGCAGCAGCAACAGGAACAGTACCGCGCCGCCATGCACCAGCAGGAAGCCGCTGGTAAATCCCACCCGGCCTTCGCTGATCCAGCCTTGCAGCACATTGAGCAGGTTGAAATAAATCAGGTAGACCAGAATGGCGCTGATCAGGCTGCCCGCGCGGCCGGTTCGCACCGAGCCCGAGGCCAGCGGCAGCGCCATCAAGGCCAGCAAGGCCGCAGACAACGGCACACCCAGCCGCCACGACAGTTCGCCCAGCCAGTTGGGAATGGCGGGGTTGAACAGATACTCGGTGGGCACGTTGCGGTTGGGCTGCGTGAGCCAGTTGACCGGCCCGGTCTTATTGTCCGCCACATTGCTCAAGCCCGCGGTGGCATTGAGCCGCATGTCCAGCGAATCGAAGGAGGTGATGGTGTAGTTGGCCTGCCCCGGCGTATGTGCGTAGCGGTTGCCGTTGCTCAGCACCAGAAAGGGCTGACCATCGATGCGCTGTACCTGCGCCGATCGCGCCGTGATCAGCACCGTCTGGCCCGAGGTGTCATCGCGGATGAAAATGTCGTGTGCCACCCCCCCGGCCTGCGCGCCCTTGTCGATGAAAAACACCCGCTTGCCCGAGGCCGATTCGCGGAACTGCCCCGGTGCCACGCGCGAAATGTCGGAGCGTTGCTCAAAGCGAATGCGCAACGCCGTGGACTGCTGGTTGGCCCAGGGCCAGGCAAACAGGGTGAGCGCGGCGATCAACAGCAGAATGGGCCACGAAAAGCGCAGCACGCTGATCATCAAACGCAGCCGCCCCACCCCGGTGGTGCGCCAGATGGTCATCTCGGAATCGAGCCACATACGGGTGAAAGTGAGCAGCACCGCCAGAAACAGCGACAGGGTGATGACGATCTGCAAATAGCTCAGCGCGGTCAGACCGATGAGCAGAAACACATCCTGCGGGCTGGCCTGACCATCGGACGCCTGACCCAGAATGCGAATGAGCATCAGGGTGATGACCACGGTGAACAGCACGGTGAAAGCGCCGCCGAAATTGCGGCTCATTTCACGGCGCAGGGTCAAATCGAGGAGCATGAGGAAAACTGGCGGCTGGGGCGATGTGGGCGGCGGGCCGCTGGGGGGCGTAAAGCGAAGCGCGATGGAATAATGCAGCCACACTCACTCAGGAACCCTGAACATGAAATTCAGTATATCCGCCGTCAAAAAGCCGCTTCAGACCAAAACCGATGCCCTGGTGGTCTTTGTGCCCGAGGAGCGCGGCGCCAGCGGTCTGAACGATGCGGACGCACTCGACAACCTGATCGCCCAACTGGCCGTGGATGGCGATTTCAAGGCCAAGCCTGGCAGCGTTCTATCACTGCACCGGCCCACCGCAGTCGCGGCGCGGCGTCTGCTGCTCGTGGGGCTGGCGGCCAAGCCGGAATTGCGCGACTGGAAAAAGGCGCTGCAGGCCGCCGCCCAGATGCTCAAGACCTTGCCGGTCAAGCAGGCGCATCTGCTGTCGGTCAATGGCCTGGATACCCTGGCTGAACTCACGCCCACGGTGTTCTCCGAGGTGTTCTACCGCTTCGATACGACGCGTAACGTCGAAGACGCCGATACCCCTGCGCTCGAAGCCGTTCAGCTCTGCGCCGTGGGGGGCGATGCCGTGCCGGCTTCGGCGAAAGCCGCCCTGCAGCAGGCCGAGTCGGTCGCCATCGGCGTGCGCCTCACGCGCGAACTCGCCAATCTGCCGGCCAATTACTGCACGCCCACTTACCTCGCTGAAATGGCGAAAAAGATGGCCAAATTCCACGGGCTGGACTGCAAGGTGCTCGGGCGTCCGGAAATGGAAAAGCTCGGCATGGGTTCGTTTCTGGCCGTGGCGCAGGGCTCGGTGCAGCCGCCCAAGTTCATCGTGCTGGAATATCGCGGCGCGGGCAAGAAAGACGCGCCGCATGTGCTCGTCGGTAAAGGCGTGACCTTCGATACCGGCGGCATTTCGCTCAAGCCCGGCGCCGAGATGGACGAAATGAAGTTCGACATGTCTGGAGCCGCGTCAGTGCTGGGCGCGTTCGAGGCCATTGCCCGCATCAAACCCAAGATCAACGTGGTCGGCCTGATCGCGGCCACCGAGAACATGCCCGACGGCGGCGCGATCAAACCCGGTGATGTGGTGACCAGCATGTCGGGCCAGACCATCGAAATTCTCAACACCGACGCCGAAGGCCGCCTCATCCTCTGCGACGCGCTGACCTACGCGGCACGCTACAAACCGCAGTCGGTGGTGGACATCGCCACGCTCACCGGGGCCTGCGTGATTGCGCTGGGGAAGGTCAACAGCGGCCTGTTCACCGCAGACGACGCTCTGGCCAACGCGCTGCTCGAAGCCGGGTGCGCCACGCTTGATCCCTGCTGGCGCATGCCGCTTGAGACCGACTACGCCGATGCGCTCAAGAGCAATTTCGCCGACGTGGCCAATATCGGCGGGCGGCCCGCTGGCGCCATTACGGCAGCCTGCTTCCTGTGGCGTTTCGCGAAAGACTACCGCTGGGCGCACCTCGACATCGCGGGCACGGCCTGGAACAGCGGCGCCAACAAGGGGGCCACCGGCCGCCCGGTGCCGCTGCTGGTCAGCTACCTGCTGTCGCAGGCGCAGTAAGCGTTGTCCGGCAACCCGCCGTCGCGAGCCATCATGCCCTGCTCGGTCGAGTTTCGTGTGAACCTGCCCGACCCGCTGCGTTACGCCTGTGGGCTGCTGCGCACGGCGACGCAGCGCGGCGCTCGCGTGCTGGTAGCCGCCCCCGAGCCCTTGCTCACGGAACTCGATCCGTTGTTGTGGACTTTTCAGCCCGGCAGTTTTGTGCCGCATGTCTGGCAGGACGACCCGCTCGCTGACAAAACGCCGGTCATCCTGGCGCCCCTGCCCGATCTGCCCCGGGCCGGGCGGGTGACTGCCCTGGTGAATCTCGGCCCCGATCTGGTGACCGGCTGGGAATCTCTGGAGCGAGTGATCGAACTCGTCAGTGAAAACGGGCCCGACAAGCCCGCCGCCCGCGAACGCCTGCGCGCTTATCGGGCCGCCGGGTTCGATCCCACCATCATCCCGTCCCGATCATGAAATCATTACCGCCCAACCCTGTCGTCTTGCCCGTGCTCACCGAGCGTCTGGAACCTCAGGATGCCGTGATCGAGGAAGACATCGTCGAACCCCCGTTTGCAGTCCAGCCTTCGGCCTATGCGCAGGCGGTCTATCGCGGCGCCGAGCTTGCACAGTCTGCAGACGTTCCGTTGCTGGAGGTGCCCGCCATCGACCTCGACGAACTCTGGCTGCGCATCGCACCCGGGCTGCAGCAGCAGTTGCTGGAACTGGTTTATGCCGAGCTGGATGCGCTGGCCCCCCAACTGGCCGCCAGACTGTTCGACACCCTCAAGCCAACCCTGCGCGCCTCGCTCGCCGAGGCGTTGAAGCAAGCTTGAAACCGCTTGAACTGAAATAGTTTTGCCAGGCAGTCAACCCAAAAGCCAGCAGGCACATTGCTTGCTAGTGTTGGTAAAGGCGATCTGTTCAAAATTCTGTAACTCGGTTAATGTATCGCCCTGTCAGATTCAAGCTGACTTCACAACACAACACACGTCTTTCCTACTGGAGGCTCATTCATGAAACTGAAATACGTCGCTCCGCTGCTGGCCCTGTCCATGGCCATTGGCACCGCCTACGCTGCGGACACCATCACCGTCACCATCGGTAGCGCATCTCCCCTGTCTGGCCCGCAAGCCAGCTTCGGCCAGGACAACGCCAACGGCGTGAAAATGGCCATCAAAGATCTGAACGCGCAGAACATCGTCATCGGCGGCAAGAAGGTCGAGTGGAAGGTCGATGCCCAGGACGACCAAGCCGACCCGAAACAAGCCACCACCGTGGCGCAAAAATTCGTTGATGAAAAGGTCAATGGCGTCGTCGGCCACTTGAACTCCGGCTGCACCTTCCCCGCTTCGCGCATTTACAACAACGCCGGCATCCCCAACATCACTCCTTCATCCACCGATCCCAAGATTTCGCAACAAGGCTTCAAGACCTTCTTCCGCATCATCGCCAACGACAGCGCGCTGGGCGCAGGTCTGGCCAACTACGCCAAGAACACGCTCAAAGCCAAGACCGTCGCCGTGATCGATGACCGTACCGCCTACGGTCAGGGCGTGGCCGACGTGTTCGCCAAGACGGCCCAGAAAGACGGCATGAAACTGGTGGATCGCGAGTACACCAACGACAAAGCCACCGACTTCTCCGCCATTCTGACCAAGATCAAGGCTTCGCAGCCGGACATCATTTTCTACGGCGGCATGTATCCCCAGGCCGGCCCGCTGGTTCGCCAGATGCGCCAACTGGGCATCAAGGCCACGCTGATGGGCGGCGATGGCATCTGCGCACCGGAACTGGGCAAGCTCGCGGGTGAAGCCGTTGCTGGCGTCACCTGCGCCGAAGGCGGCTCCCCGCTGAGCCAGATGCCGGGCGGCGAAGCCTGGAAAAAGCGCTATGACGCCGAGTTCGGCGCCAGCGCGTTCCAGCTTTATTCGCCTTACTCGTATGACGGCACCATGGTGCTGGCGCATGCGATGATGAAAGCCAAGTCAGTCGATCCGAAGAAGTACCTGCCCTTCATCCAGAACATCGACTACAACGGCGTGACCAAGAAAGATATTCACTTCACCAAGACCGGTGAGTTGGTGGACGCCACCATCACCATCTCGACGTTCGACAAGGACGGCAAGAAGAGTGTGGTGGCCGTGCAGTAAACCCGGTGCGATTAGACCGTCTGTTGCGGCAGCGGTCCATCAAACCCAAGCGTCCTTCGGGGCGCTTTTTTATGGGCGCCGATTCAGTCTGTGGGAGCGGCGCGCATAAAAAAGCCGAGAGACCTCGCGGCATCTCGGCTTTTCAGCGTCGCAGACCTATCGATCTACGTCCTTCAAGGCAACACTAGATATTGCGGGTGTCGCCTATGAATGCATCTGAATTACTTCTTCAGCGACAGCACCCACTCGGCCAGTTGCTTGGCTTGGGCGGGGGTGACTTGCGGGTTGGCGGGCATGGGCACCGGGCCCCACACGCCAGACACGCCGTGCAGGATGGCCTTGCTCAGGGTGTCAACCGCACCCGGTTTGCCAGCGTACTTGGCGGCGACTTCCTGGTAGGACGGGCCAACCAGTTTTTTGTCCACTGCGTGGCAAGCCAGGCAGTTCTTCGATTTGGCCAGAGCCAGCATGTCTTCAGCGGCGAAAGCCGATGACATGGTCATGGTGGCGGCAGCGGCCAGGGCAGCAGCGAAAACAGCTTTTTTCATTCCAGTCCTCCAGTAGGGTTAAACAAAACAGGTACAGCCAAGTAACGCATCTTAATCAATTCGGTTGACGCGCAGCACAAGAAGTCAGCGAGAATTGCTCAGGTGTCATTTCAGATTGATTTCACGCAACACGCGCAGTGCAAATCGGTGTTTCCTTTTGTATCTTGTCGCTATTTCCTCTCATGGGTGCACTGTCATGGCGTTTGTCATTTTGGGTCTGATCTTTATCGTCCTCAAACTCCTGAGCATCGGGCCCGTGGCGGCCTGGTCTTGGTGGTGGGTGCTCCTGCCCTTGGCGCTGGCGTTCATCTGGTGGGAGATCATCGACCCCATGTTCGGCATCTCGAAAAAGCGGGCCATGGGCGACATGGCCGATCGGCAGCAGGCAAGACGGCAAAAGTATCGTGAAAGCCTGGGGCTGGGCGGGGCAGAGCGCCGAAAAAAATAATCCGCGCAAGCCTTTGCCGGGCTGCGATACACTGGCTTTGGTCAGGAGAGCGCTGCGATGTCATGCGGCCGCCGAAGGCGTAAGCCCTTACCGGGTGTACCGCTCAGGCAAAAGGACTGACCACACCGCAAGGTGTTCCTCACTGGAGAGTGGCGCTGAAATTGAGCGCTCACCGAAGGGGCAAGTCTGGCAACTCGGGTTCGCCGGATCAATCTCTCAGGTACCCGGGACAGCGAGGGGTTGAGTGCTGTGTCTTGCGCCGTGATGGCAAGAGATGCGGCGGCATTGGCGCCTTCAGGCGTCTCACCCCCCGCGAGAACCGACGTGTCCCACTCCGCAGATTCCGAACTGATTTTGACTCCCCTGCACGCCCTGCACCTTGAACTCGGTGCGCGCATGGTGCCGTTTGCCGGTTATGCCATGCCGGTGCAATATCCGAAGGGCATTCTGGCCGAGCACCTGCATACCCGGCAAAGCGCGGGGCTGTTCGATATTTCGCATATGGGGCAAGTGGCGCTGCGCGGCGATGACGCCGCTGCGGCGCTCGAAACCTTGGTGCCTATGGACATCCATGGGCTGCCCGAAGGCAAGCAGCGCTACGCCTTGTTCACCAATGAGCAGGGCGGCGTGCTCGACGACCTGATGGTGATTCCGCGTCAGCGTGCCGATGGAGCCGGGCAGGAGCTATTCCTTATCGTCAATGCCGCCTGCAAGGTGCAGGATGTGGCCTTGCTGCAGACGCTTTCTGATCGCTGCGAGGTTGTGCCCATGCCCGAGCAGGCCTTGCTGGCGCTGCAGGGGCCGCAAGCCGTGCAGACCTTCGCCCGTCTGGTGCCCGAGGCGGCCGACCTGGTGTTCATGACAGGTCGCTGGATGGATGTGCCGACCGAGGGGGGGGCGATTCGCATTTTTGCCACACGCAGTGGCTACACCGGAGAAGACGGGCTGGAAATCTCGGTGACCGCCGCCGATGCGCAGCGGCTTGCGCGTTTGCTGCTCTCTCTGCCCGAGGTTGAGCCCATCGGTTTGGGGGCACGCGACACCTTGCGGCTCGAAGCCGGGCTCTGTCTCTACGGTCACGATATCGACACCTCGACCACGCCGGTCGAGGCGGGGCTGACCTGGGCGATTCAGAAAGTGCGGCGCCACGGCGGCGCGCGCGCCGGAGGATTTCCGGGCGCCGAAGTCATCCTGGCCCAAATCGATCAGCCGAATCTCGCGCCCCGGCGCCGCATCGGCCTTATCGGTCTGGATCGCACCCCGGTGCGAGAGGGCACGGAGCTGCTGGCCGCCGATGGTCGCTCGGCGGGCCGGGTTAGCAGCGGCAGCTTTGCGCCGAGCGCGGGCGGCCCCGTGGCGATGGCCTATGTCGCCGCCGAGTTTGCCGTTCCCGCGGGCACGCTGTACGCCCAGGTGCGCGGCCGTGCCGTGCCCATGCAGTTGCAACCCATGCCGTTTGTGCCGCACCGCTATTGGCGCGGTTGATGGCGCGATTGCAGCCTTGATGCCTAGCCGCGTCTAATTTGATTCCCTTTTTGATATCCGGAGTTTTCCATGAGCCTGAAATTCACCCCCGACCATGAATGGATTCGCGTCGATGCCGCTGGCGTCGCCACCGTGGGCATCACCCCGCATGCGCAAGATGCGCTGGGCGACGTAGTGTTCGTCGATCTGCCCGAAGTGGGCAAGACCTACGCCGCGCACGACACCGTGGGCGTGGTCGAGTCGGTGAAGGCGGCGGCCGATGTATTCAGCCCGGTTTCGGGCGAAGTGACCGAGGTCAACGAAACGCTGCGCGCCGATCCGTCGCTCGCCAACTCCGACCCGCAAGACAGCGGCTGGTTTTTCCGCATCAAGCTGTCTGATCCGAGCCAACTCGACGGCCTCATGGACGAAGCCGCCTACGCTGAACTGCTCAAGAACGCCTGAACACACCTGCCTTTTCGGAGATACGCATGTTGATGTCCACCCAACCCGCGCTGCGCGATCTTGAAGATGCGCAGGCCTTCCAGCGCCGTCACATCGGCCCCGATGCGGCAGAGCAGCAGCAGATGCTGTCGGCGCTGGGCGCTGAAGATCTGTCGGGTTTGATGAGCGCGGTGATCCCTGCAGCTATCCGTCGCAAGCAGGCGTTCGATTTGCCGGCGGCCATCGACGAAGCTCAGGCGCTGAGCGAGTTGCGCGGCATCGCCAGCGTCAACCGGGTGATGCGCAGCTATATCGGCCAGGGCTATTACAACGCGCTGATGCCCGGCGTCATTCAGCGCAATGTGCTGGAGAACCCGGCCTGGTACACCGCGTACACGCCGTATCAGCCGGAGATCAGCCAGGGGCGGCTGGAGGCGCTGCTCAACTTCCAAACCTTGGTGGCCGATCTCACCGGCATGGATGTTTCCAACGCCTCCATGCTCGACGAGGCCACCGCCGCCGCCGAGGCCATGACCCTGGCGCTGCGTTCGAGCAAGTCGCCCGCCAAATCGCAGCGCTTTTTTGTCGCTGACGATGTGCTGCCGCAAACCCTCGAAGTGCTGCACACCCGCGCCGCGCCGCTGGACATCGAGGTCGTTACCGGCGCGGTGGACGAGGCGCTGGAAGGTGAGTATTTCGGCGTGCTGCTGCAATACCCGGGCGTGGACGGCACCGTGCGCGACGACCGCGAACGCATCGCCGCGCTCAAGGCCAAAGGCGTGCTGGTCGTGGTGGCGGCCGATCTCCTGGCGCTCACCCTGCTGATGTCGCCGGGCGAACTCGGGGCCGACATCGCCTGCGGCACCACCCAGCGTTTCGGTCTGCCGCTAGGTTTGGGCGGCCCGCACGCCGGTTATCTGGCGGTGCGCGACGCGCTCAAGCGCTCGATGCCCGGCCGCCTCGTCGGCGTGAGCCAGGACGCGCATGGACAACCGGCTTACCGCCTGGCGCTGCAAACCCGCGAGCAGCACATCCGCCGCGAAAAAGCCACGAGCAATATCTGCACCGCGCAGGTGCTGCCCGCCGTGCTGGCCAGCATGTACGCGGTTTATCACGGCCCCGAGGGGCTCAAGCGCATCGCCCAGCGGGTGCATGCCTACACCGTATTGCTGGCGCAGGGGCTGGAGCAGATCGGCCTGCCGGTGCTCAATGCCCAGTTCTTCGACACCCTGACGGTGCACACCGGCGCGCGCACTGAAGAGGTGCACGCCGCCGCGCTGGCGCGGGGCATCAACTTCCGCCGCATCGGCGCGCAGCATGTCGCGGTGTCGCTGGACGAAACCGTCACCCGCGGCGATCTGGCCGACATCCTCGCCTGCTTCGGCGTGACGCAGAATGAAGCGCTGTTTGCCGCCGCAGAAAAGGGTGTGGCGCCGCGCTGGCCGCAGCAACTGGCCCGAGTCAGCGCATTCCTCACCCATCCGGTGTTCCATCGCTATCGCAGCGAGACTGAAATGCTGCGCTACCTGCGCCGTCTGGCCGACAAGGACATCGCGCTCGACCGCGCCATGATTCCGCTGGGCTCCTGCACCATGAAGCTCAACGCCACCAGCGAGATGACGCCCATCACCTGGCCTGAGTTCGCCGCCATTCACCCCTTTGCGCCCGCAGACCAAACCCGCGGCTACACCCAATTGGCGCAGCAGCTCGAACAATGGCTGTGTGCCGCCACGGGCTACGACGCCATGTGCCTGCAGCCCAACGCCGGGTCGCAGGGCGAGTACTCAGGGCTGCTGGTCATTCGCGCCTATCACGCCAGCCGGGGTGAAGGGCATCGCGATGTCTGCCTGATTCCCTCTTCGGCCCACGGCACCAACCCGGCGTCTGCGCAGATGGCGGGCATGCGGGTGGTCGTCACCGCCTGCGATGCTCAGGGCAACGTCGATCTGACCGATCTGCGCGCCAAGGCCGAGCAGCATGCCGACCAACTCGCTGCATGCATGATCACCTACCCGAGCACGCACGGTGTGTTCGAGACCGAAGTGCGCGCCATCTGCGACATCATCCACCAGTATGGCGGGCAGGTGTATGTGGACGGCGCCAATATGAACGCGCTGGTCGGTCTGGCCAGCCCGCCCGAGTTCGGTGCGGATGTGTCGCACCTGAATCTGCACAAGACCTTCTGCATTCCGCACGGCGGCGGCGGCCCCGGCGTGGGGCCGATCGGCGTGCGCGCCCACCTCGCCCCGTTCCTGCCAGTGCATCGCACCGCGGGAGTGGACCGCCCTGAAGCGGTGGGGGCAGTGAGCGCCGCGCCGCTGGGCAATGCCAGCGTGCTGCCGATTTCGTGGATGTATATGCGCATGATGGGCGCGGACGGGCTGACGCAGGCCAGCCGCGTGGCCATTCTGTCGGCCAACTACATCGCCGAAAAGCTCAAGGACCACTATCCGGTGCTCTACACCGGCGAGAACGGCCGCGTGGCGCACGAATGCATTCTCGACCTGCGCCCGCTGAAGGATGCCACGGGCATCAGCAACGAAGATGTCGCCAAGCGCTTGATGGACTACGGTTTTCACGCACCGACCATGAGCTTCCCGGTGCCGGGCACGCTGATGATCGAGCCAACCGAGAGCGAGTCGCTGGCCGAGCTCGACCGCTTCATCGACGCCATGATCGCCATCCGCGCCGAGATTGCCCGGGTGGAAAAAGGGGAATGGCCTCCTGAGGACAATCCTTTGAAGGCCGCCCCGCACACCGCAGCCAGTGTGCTCGGCGCGGATTGGGCGCATACCCACAGCCGCGAGGAGGCCGCCTTTCCGATTTCCGCCTTGAGGGCCAACAAATACTGGCCGCCGGTGGGCCGGGTGGATAACGCCTGGGGCGACCGCAACCTGCAGTGCGCCTGCCTGCCCATCAGCGACTACATCTAAAAAGACGCACCATGCACCCCCCTGAACTCCGCCAGCATTTCGCTAGCGATAACTACGCCGGCATCTGTCCCGAAGCCCTGCACTGGCTGCTGCAGGCCAATGCCTCGGGCCATCAGCCGGCGTATGGCGACGATGGCTGGACGCACCGCGTCTCCGACCGGCTGCGCGATCTGTTCCAGACCGATTGCGACGTGTACTTCGTGTTCAACGGCACCGCGGCCAACTCGCTGGCGCTGGCCGCCATGTGCCAGAGCTATCACGCAGTGATCTGCACCCCGGTGGCGCATATCGAAACCGATGAATGCGGCTGTCCGGAATTTTTCTCCGGCGGCTCCAAGCTGCTGATCACCGAGGCTGAAAGCGCGCAGGCGCGGCGCGGCAAGCTCACGCCCGAGGCCATCGACTTTCTGGCCACCAAGCGCAGCGACATCCATTCGCCCAAGCCCAAGGTCGTCTCCATCACCCAGGCCACCGAGCTGGGCACGGTGTATAGCGTCGAAGAGGTGCGCGCCATTGCCGCCATGGCCAAGCGCCACCATCTCAAGCTGCACATGGACGGGGCCCGGTTCGCCAACGCCGTGGCCACGCTGGGCTGTCATCCGAGCGACATCACCTGGCGCGCCGGGGTGGACGTGCTGTGCTTCGGCGGCACCAAGAACGGTCTACCCGTGGGCGAAGCCGTGGTGTTTTTCGACCGCGAGCTGTCTGCCGATTTCGCCTGGCGCGTGAAGCAAGCCGGGCAGCTCGCCTCCAAGATGCGCTTCATTTCCGCGCCCTGGCTGGGCATGCTGGAAAACGACAACTGGCTGCGTCACGCCCGCCATGCCAACGCCATGGCGCAGCGTCTTTATGCTGCCATCCATGAGGTGCCCGGCGTACGGGTGATGCATCCGCCCGAGGCCAACGCGGTGTTCGCCCATCTGCCGCGCGCCGTCATCGACACCCTGCACGGCCAGGGCTGGCGCTTCTATGAATTCATCGCCGACGGCGGCTGTCGCCTGATGTGCGCCTGGGACACCACGCCGGAATCGGTCGATGCTTTCGCCGCCGATCTCACCGCGGCCTGCACGGCGCAGGCTTGATCTGAAGGAGACGCCATGGCCGTCTCAGTATTCGATCTGTTCAAAGTGGGCATCGGCCCCAGCAGCTCGCACACCGTGGGGCCGATGCGGGCTGCGCGACTGTTCGCCCTGCATCTGCAAAGCAGTCAACTTATGTCCCGCGTCGCCCGGATCGAATGCGCGCTGTATGGCTCGCTGGGCGCTACGGGCAAGGGGCATGGCAGCGACAAGGCCGTCATCCTCGGTCTGATGGGTGAGCAGCCCGATACCGTGGATGTGGACACCATTGCCGCGCGCATCGCGGCGCTGCAGACCACGCACCGGCTCGGCCTGCTCGGCACGCAAGCGCTGGACTTCGACCCCGCGCGCGACATTGTGTTTTTCGCGCTCAAGCAGTTGCCGCTGCATGCCAACGGCCTGCAATTTTCCGCCTATGACGCTGCTGGAGCGCTGATTGATCAGCGCGTTTACTACTCTGTGGGCGGCGGCTTCGTGGTGAGCGAAGACGTTGCGGCCGATGGCGAAAAGCAAAAACGCATCGCGCCCGATACCACCGTGCTGCCCCTGCCGTTTCACAGCGGGGCAGAGCTGCTGGAACTCACTCGTGCGCACCAACTCAGCATCGCGGGTGTCATGCGCCGCAACGAGCAGCATTGGCGCAGCGATGCCGAAATCAACCGCGACCTGCAGCACATCTGGCAGGTCATGCAAGCCTGCGTCGCGCATGGCTGCGCCACCGAAGGCGAGCTGCCCGGCTGGCTGCATGTGCGGCGCCGTGCTCCAAAGCTCTATCGCACCCTGAGCGGCGCGGACGGAGTGGCGTCGGCCGCCTGCTCCGCTTTGCCGACACCCGCAACGCCCCTGAGCGATCCGCTGCAAGTCATCGACTGGGTCAATCTCTTCGCCCTGGCCGTCAATGAAGAGAACGCCGCGGGCGGTCGCGTGGTCACCGCGCCGACCAACGGCGCTGCGGGCATCATCCCCGCCGTGCTGCACTACTACACCCGCTTCGTCCCAAACGCGAGCGAGGCGGGTGTGGCCGACCTCCTGCTCACCGCGGGCGCCATCGGCCTGCTCTACAAAGAAAACGCCTCGATCAGCGGCGCCGAGGTCGGCTGCCAGGGGGAGGTGGGCGTGGCCTGCTCCATGGCCGCCGGTGCGCTCTGCGCCGTCATCGGCGGCACGCCCGAACAGGTGGAAAACGCCGCGGAAATCGGCATGGAACACCACCTCGGCCTGACTTGCGACCCCGTTGGCGGGCTGGTGCAAGTGCCCTGCATCGAGCGCAACGCCATCGCTTCGGTGCAGGCGCTCAACGCCGCGCGTATGGCCCTGCACGGCGACGGCCGCCACATCGTTTCGCTCGATCAGGTCATCAAGACCATGCGCGAAACCGGCGCGGACATGCAGACCAAATACAAAGAAACCGCCCGCGGCGGTCTGGCGGTGAATATCGTCGAATGTTGAGCGCGGCTGCAGGCAGCCGTCGGCAACGGCCGCCTTGGTTATGCTTTGAGAATTTTGCTGACCTGCATCGGACGTTTCCTCATGATCTTCCTCACCGGAGCCGCCGGTTTCATCGGCGCCAATTTTGTGCACCACTGGCTGGGCCAGATGGACGAGCCCGTGCTGGTGCTCGACGCGCTCACTTATGCGGGCAACCTGGAGAGCCTGGCCAGCGTGCAGGGCGATGCGCGCTATGCCTTTGCGCGGGTCGATATTTGCGACCGCCCAGCGGTGACCGCGCTGCTGACCACGCACCGCCCCCGCGCCCTCCTGCACTTCGCCGCCGAGAGCCATGTCGACCGCTCCATCCACGGCCCCGGCGACTTCATCCGCACCAATGTGCAAGGCACCTTCGAGCTGCTCGAAGCCACCCGCGCCTACTGGGCCGGGTTGCCCGCGCCGGAGAAAGCCGCCTTCCGCTTCCTGCACGTCTCCACCGACGAGGTGTACGGCAGCCTCTCGCCCACCGACCCGGCCTTCACCGAGACCACCCCCTACGCGCCCAACAGCCCCTACAGCGCGAGCAAGGCAGCAAGCGATCACCTCGTGCGCGCCTGGCATCACACCTACGGCCTGCCGGTGCTCACCACCAACTGCTCCAACAACTACGGCCCGTATCAATTTCCGGAAAAGCTCATCCCGCTGATGATCCACAACGCCCTGGCCGACAAACCCCTGCCGGTGTATGGCGACGGCCAGAACGTACGCGATTGGCTCTATGTCCAGGACCACTGCCGCGCCATCGCCCGCGTGCTCGAAGCCGGTCGCCTAGGTGAGACCTACAACGTCGGCGGCTGCAACGAGGTGAAGAATCTCGATGTGGTGCACACCCTGTGCGACCTGCTCGATCAACTCCGCCCCAAGATGGATGGCAGCAGCTACCGGGCGCAGATCACTTTTGTGGCCGACCGTCCCGGCCATGACCGGCGCTACGCCATCGACGCCCGCAAGATCGAGCGCGAACTGGGCTGGACTCCGCAGGAGACCTTCGCCACCGGCCTGCGCAAAACCGTGCAGTGGTATCTCGACAACCCGGATTGGGTGGAACACGTCACCAGCGGTGCCTACCGCCAGTGGGTCGGCAAACAGTACGGAGCCGCCGCTTGAACCCGCCGCGCATCCTGCTGCTGGGCGCCGACGGCCAGGTCGGCTGGGAGCTGCGTCGCGCCTTGCTGCCGCTGGGCGACGTGCGACCGCTGAATCGCACCCAAGCCGACCTTGGCGACCTCGATGCCCTGCGCACCGTGCTGCAACGCGAGCAGCCTGAGCTTATCGTCAACGCCGCCGCCTACACCGCCGTCGATAAAGCCGAGACCGACCCCGAACTGGCCCAGCGCATCAACGCCGCAGCGCCGGGCGTGCTCGCCGCCTGGGCCGCTGAACACCACGCCATGCTGGTTCACTACTCCACCGACTACGTGTTCGACGGCGCCAAACCCGCGCCCGGCAGCTACACCGAGGCCGACACCCCCAACCCGCAAAGCGCCTACGGTCGCAGCAAACTCGCGGGCGAACAGGCCATCACCGCCAGCGGCTGCCGCCACCTCATCCTGCGCACTTCCTGGGTGTACGCCGCGCGTGGTGGCAACTTCGCCAAGACCATGCTCAAACTCGCCGCCGAGCGCGACAGCCTGCGGGTGATTGCCGACCAGTTCGGCGCCCCCACCAGCGCCGAGCTGATTGCCGACGTCACCGCGCAGATGCTGCAACGCCTGCGCACCGACTCCGCTCTGGCACAGCAGGCCAGCGGCCTCTATCACCTCACCGCGCAGGGCAGCACCAGTTGGCACGGCTATGCGCAGTTTGTCATCGCCGCGGCCAAAGCGCGCGGCCTGCCGCTGCGCTGCGCCTCCGAACACGTGCAGGCCATCACCACGGCGGATTACCCACTGCCCGCCCCGCGCCCGGCCAACTCCCGGCTGGACTGCCGCAAACTCCAAACCACCTTCGACCTGTTTCTGCCGCCCTGGCAGACCCAGGTGCAACGCCTGATCGACGAACTTCCGCTGTGACTTCCGCTATGACCCAAGCCCGCAAAGGCCTCATCCTCGCCGGCGGCTCCGGCACCCGGCTCTACCCCGTCACCCAGGCGGTGAGCAAGCAACTGCTGCCGGTGTACGACAAGCCGATGATCTACTACCCGCTGTCCGCACTGATGCTCGCAGGCATCCGCGACGTGCTCATCATCTCCACCCCGCAAGACACCCCGCGCTTTGCCCAGTTGCTCGGCGACGGCAGCCAGTGGGGCTTGAGCCTGCAGTACGCGGTACAGCCCAGCCCCGACGGCCTGGCGCAGGCTTTTATCATCGGCCGCGACTTCATCGGCCATGCCCCAAGCGCGCTGGTGCTCGGCGACAACCTGTTCTGGGGCCACGATCTGCAAGCCTCGCTCAAAGAGGCTCACGCCCAGACCCAAGGCGCGACGGTCTACGCCTATCACGTGCACGACCCCGAACGCTACGGCGTGGTCGAGTTCGACGCCACCGGCCGCGCCATCAGCATCGAAGAAAAGCCTGCCCAACCGAAGAGCAGCTACGCCGTCACCGGCCTGTACTTCTACGACCCGCAGGTGTGCGACATCGCCGCCCACCTCAAGCCCTCGCCGCGCGGCGAGCTGGAGATCACCGACGTCAACCGCGTCTATCTGCAGCAGGGCCAGTTGCAAGTGCAGACCCTCGGCCGCGGCTACGCCTGGCTGGACACCGGCACCCACGACAGCCTGCTCGAAGCCGGGCAGTTCATCGCCACGATTGAAAAGCGCCAGGGCCTGAAGGTCGCTTGCCCGGAGGAAATCGCCTTCCGCCAACGCTGGATTACTGCCTCCCAGCTCGAACAACTCGCCGCCCCGATGAAAAAGAACGGCTACGGCCAGTATCTGCTTCGCCTGCTGGCCGAGGAGAAGGTATGAAGGTTATCCCCACCGCGCTGCCCGAAGTGCTCATTCTGGAGCCCAAAGTCTTTGGGGACGACCGCGGCTTTTTCTTCGAGAGCTACAACCGCAAAACCTTCGCGTTGGACACCGGGCTGGATGTGGAATTCGTGCAGGACAACCACTCCAAATCCGCCCAGGGCGTGCTGCGCGGTCTGCACTACCAGCTCGTCAAGCCGCAGGGCAAGCTGGTGCGCGCGGTCACCGGCACCGTTTGGGATGTGGCGGTGGATCTGCGCCGCAGCTCGCCGCGCTTCAAGCAGTGGGTGGGCGTGGAACTGAGCGCGCAGAACCAGCGCCTGCTGTGGGTGCCGCCGGGCTTCGGCCACGGCTTTGTGGTGCTGAGCGAAACCGCCGACTTCCTCTACAAGACCACCGACTACTGGTACCCGGAACACGACCGCAATCTCGCCTGGAACGATCCGGAACTGGCCATCGCCTGGCCGCTGAAAGGTTTGCACCTGCCGGGCGGCCAGCCGAGTCTGGCCGCCAAGGATGCGGCGGCGCCCCGGCTGGCGCAGGCCGAGGTGTACGAGTGAGGGCTGACTGACCGTCTCTCAGGCCCCCTTTCGGCGTGCGCTTTGTTGAGCAGATTGACGGGTGCACTGAAATAATGCGCCCATGCCTTCCAAAAGCCACTCCTTTCTTGACCCAAGCACCGTTCTTCTGCTGACCCTGCCGCCTCTGTTCTGGGCCGGCAATGCCGTCGTGGGGCGGCTGATGGTGGGGCAGATTCCCCCCATGGCGCTGAGCTTTTACCGCTGGTTGTTCGCGCTGCTGCTGGCCCTGCTCATCGTCGGCCCCGATCTGTGGCGCAACCGGGCGGTGTTGCGCAGCAAGTGGAAGTCGCTTGCGGTCATGGGCATTCTGGGGGTGGGCAGCTACAACTCGCTGCAATACGTGGCGCTGGAAACCACCACGCCGCTCAACGTCTCGCTCATCACTTCCAGCGCGCCGGTGTTCATCCTGCTGATCGGCGGGGCGTTTTACAAGCAGACTGTGGGACGGGCGCAATGGATCGGCGCCATGCTGTCGATCGCCGGGGTGGCGCTGGTCGTGGCCAAGGGCGATCTGGCGCATCTGACAGCGCTGCACTTCGCGCCGGGCGATCTCATCATGCTGGTGGCCGTGTTTCTGTGGGCGATCTACACCTGGGAGCTGCGGCAGCGGCCCCTGGGCCTGGCGCCGATGACTTCGCTGGCCGCGCAGATGATCTGGGGTGTGCTGTCCATCCTGCCTTTCATGCTGGCCGAACGCTGGATCGGCGGTCAGACGACTCATTGGGGCGGCCCGGTCTGGCTGGCGCTGGCCTATGTGGCGGTGTTGCCGTCGCTGCTGGCCTACTGGTGCTGGGGCAGCGCGGTGGGCAAGGTCGGGGCGCAGATTCCGTCTTACTTCGGCAATCTGGCGCCTTTGTTCGCCGCGCTGCTGAGCTGGTTGTTTCTGGGCGAAACCATCCACTGGTATCACCTGTGGGCGGCTTTGCTGATCTTCGCCGGGATTCACGTCGCCCTCAACGCGCGCCAGCAGCCGGTGCCGCTGGAGCAGGAATTGTGAAGTCTTTCACACAATCCGCGGCTCTTCACCGAAGTCCGGGAATGGGGCGTTGTGGTGGTTTGCCAGCGCAGGGTAAAGTGCAGCAAGCTTGAAATCCGCCCCGATGATGTCCACTGCCCCGATTGAATGACTTCCGAGCCGAACGTCAACGGCGCCTCACCCGATACCCTGACTTTCGGGATGGAGCAGCAGTCCGAGCTGCCCTTGTCGGCCTCTGGTCAGGCGCCGCAACTGGCGCCGACGCCCATCGTGCAGCGCTGGATTCGCCGCACTTACTGGACGCTGTTCATCACCTTCGTCGTGCTCGCGCTGGTCTACGCCGTGACCTCCTGGCGGGGGCAACGGGAGATTCTCTACGGCTCGCTCGACACCAGTTCCAGTTTTCTGGTGAGCGCCACGCAGTCTTACTTCCAGGGTTTTTCGTCGGTGCTCGAAGCCACCGGCTCCGACCTTCAAGACAAGGCCGATTTGCTGCAACACCCCGAAGTGCTGCAGATTCTGCTCGAACGCAGGCAGGCGCTGCTGCCGGGGTCGCTGTCGATCAACATCGTATCGGCCGATGGGCGTTTTCTGGGCAGCTCGCTGCGCTCGGACAAACTCCCCGATCTACAGCACTATCCCGATTTGCTGCATGCGCTGGCGCGCCTGCGCGCCCAGCCGCAGAAAAACAAGCTCATCATCGGTCGTCCCCTGATCGGTCCGCTGTTGGGTAAATGGGTGATCCCGCTGGTGCGCGAGATTCCCGCAGGGCAGACGCATCCGGCGTTCTACGTCATTGCCGCGGTCAGTACCCAGGCTTTTCTGCAACAAACCCTGGTGAACACGGCGCTGCCTTACAGCGGAATTGCCGCCGTGCTGGCGCGCAACGATGGCTATGTGCTCGCCCGCTGGCCAGCACCCAAAGAAGCGTCGTTCTTCTCCAAGCCGCAGACCGGGGTATTCGCCCAGTCTTTGACCAATCAGCCGGCGACCCCTAGTGCGCATTACAACGGCTGGGTCGCGGCGGACGGTTCGATGCGTATCGGCAGTTGGCAGCGGCTGCCGGGCTATCCCGATCTGGCGGTGGCGGTTTCGGTGCCAGGCAGTCTGCTGTGGACGCAATACCTGCACACCATCTGGCCGCCGATGGTCGGGCTGTTGCTGCTGTTGCTGCTGCTCACCGTGCTGTATCGCTACGCCACGGGCCAGATCGGCCGCGAACAGGCGCTGGCGCAGGTTCAGCAGCAGCGGCTGCGTACCCTGGCCATCACCGATCCGCTCACGGCGGTCGGCAACCGCGCGCTATTGCGCGAGCGGCTCCAGGTGGCGCTTGAAACCGCCTGGAGACGTCAGGGCGAATTCGGCCTGCTCCTGCTTGATCTCGATGGCTTCAAACAAGTCAACGATGCCTATGGGCACTCTGCCGGCGATGCTTTGTTGCGCGAAACCGCGCAGCGTCTACAGACCATCCTGCGCGAAGGTGAAGTCATGGCCCGCATGGGCGGGGACGAATTCGCCGTGCTGCTGACGGAGGGGCTGGGCAGCGGCGAAATCGCGGCCGAAGCGGCGGCGCAGCGCATCCTCTCGGCGCTGCGCCAGCCCTTCGATCTGGGCGTGGGTCGGCAGGCTTCGATTTCGGTGAGTTTGGGCTGCGCACTTTATCCGCAAGACGGCGGCGATGCCGAGACCTTGCTGCGCCGCGCCGATCTGGCGCTCTATGCCGCCAAGGCTGCGGGGCGAGATCGCTACCTGCGTTTCAAGCCCGATTTCGAGCGCGAGGCGCAGCGCCAGAAAAATTTGCTCGAAAGCGTGGAGGCCGCTCTGCAGCAAGGGCGGCTGTCGCTCAATTACCAGCCCATCGTGGCCATCGGTGGAGACCCGGCGCGGCCCGCGGTGGTGGGCGTCGAAGCCTTGCTGCGTCTGCAGACCGAGCAGGGCGGGCAAATGGTGGCGGCCGACTTTGCCAGCGTGCTCGATCACGGGCGGCTGGCGCGCGCCATCGGCCGCTTCGTGCTCGACCAGGCGCTGACCCAGGGCGTGCAGTGGCGCGCCGAGGGCTTGGAGTTGCATATCGCCGTCAACATCAGCGCCGAGCATCTGCTGGCGCCCGAGTTTCTGGACGATCTGCATCAGGCGCTGCACAACCATCCCGGTTTTCCCGCGAGCGGGCTGATGCTCGAGGTCACCGAGTCGGCGCCGCTGCGCAACCTGGAGCAGGCGCGGCAGATTTTGCAAAGCTGCCAGGATCTTGGCCTGAGCGTCGCGCTCGACGACTTCGGCACCGGCGCGGCCTCGCTGACCTATTTGCAGCAGTTGCCCGCGCAGTCGATCAAGATCGACCAGTCCTTCGTGCGCGACATGGTCAACGACCCGAAAGACTTCGCCATCGTCTCCGCCGTGGTCACCGCGGCCAATCTGCTCGGGCTGGAAGTCATTGGCGAAGGCGCCGAAACGCTGGAGCATCTCTCGGTGCTGGCGGCGATGAACTGCACCCTGGCGCAGGGCTACGCCATTGCCCGCCCGCTGCCCGCCGACGCCGTGGCTACCTGGGTGCAGACCTGGTTGCGGCCCAGGGCCAATCTGCGCGCCGCCGAGTTTCCGCACGAAGTCGAGGTAGCGCAGCTACGCCGGGTGGAACGGTTGCAGCAGGCAGTGCGCGGCGAGGTGCCGTTTCCCGACCATGTGCTCGATGTGGCGGCGGAAAACCAGTGCCACCTCGGTTTGTGGCTCAACGGTCAGGGGCGGCTGTATTACGGCCGCGACCCGCGCTACGCGCTGCTGCTGGAGCAGCATGCCGAAATCCATGAACTCGCGCGCCAGGCCAAGGCCGCGCTCGATCTGGGCGAGCTGAACGCCGCCCGCCGCTACGGGCAGGATGTGGCCGAGCTCAGCGCCATCGTGCTTGCGGGCATCCGCCAGCTCAGCGCCACGCCTCAGGATTGAGCTGCCGCAGCAGCAGCCACTACCTCGCCCAGCTCGATGACCGCCAACGCGTAGAACGCCGACTGGTTGTAGCGGGTGATGACGTAAAAATTGTCCGTGCCCAGCACATAGTCGGGCGCGGCGTCGGCATTGGGCAGTTGCACCACGGCCAGCTTGCCCGCATAGGCGCGGGCCTGCGGCAGCAGCGGCAGGCCCATTGCCACGAGTTGGTCGGCGGTGAAGGTTGGCGTAATGTCTGGCCCGAGCAAGGTGTCGAGACTGGCTTGCGGCAGATCGGGCGGCAGTTGCAGGGGGAAGTGCGCTGGCTGGCCGCGCACCCAGCCCTTGGCGGCCAGATAGCTGGCCACCGAGCCGATGGCGTCCGCCGGGTCGGAGATCAGATCGATGCCGCCGCCCTGATCGAAATCCACCGCATATTTCAAGATGCTCTCGGGCATGAACTGCGGCATGCCGATGGCTCCGGCATAGGAGCCGCGCACCTGCAGCGGGTTGCGTGCGTCTTGTGCGCACCACTGGAAAAAATCGCCGAGCTGCACGCCGAAGTAAGCGCTGCGGTCGCGCGGCGCCTGCGAGGGGTAACGCAGCGCCAGGGTCGAGAGCGCATCGACCACGCGGAAGTTGCCCATATTGCGGCCGTAGATCGTCTCCACCCCGAGGATGCCCGCGACGATGTGCGGCGGCACGCCGTAGCGCTCCTGCGCTCGCTGGAACCACACGCCGAATTCCTGCATGAAGTCGCTGCCCGCGCCGATGCGCAGGTTGTCGAGAAAGCGGCTGCGGTACACCCGCCAGTTTTTTTTGCCCGGCGGCCCCGGCAGAATGAGCCGGGCCACCGTGGCGCTGTATTGCGCCCGGCCGATCAGCCGCGCTACCAGCGCTTCGGGCAACTTGTTGCGCTCCACAATGCGCGCAATCAAGGCCTGTGCGGCGCCGACATTCCAGTCGCCCAGTTGGGCCGAAGACAGCGTTGCGGCTGGCGCCACGCTGCTCGCGCCGGGAAGCGGCGCGGATGTGGATGTATCAGCGCTCTGGGCCGAGGCCGCAGGGGGCAGCAGCGCGCCCAAAGCCAGTCCGGCGCCTGCGTGCAGGCAGCGGCGGCGGCCCATATTGTCGGGAGGGAAGGGGACTTGCGGGAGTTTGAACATCGAGGCGGGCAGCAGGCGGAGCAATGCCGACATGTTCGCACGATGGCGCTTTGCGCCGGACGCAAACGCGCAGGGCGCGGCAGACGATTCAACATCTTGTCACATTTGAACTGTAACTTTTCGTTTTCAGCCGTAACGCTATTGTTGTCGGCCCTTCCCTGATGGAGTTCAAGATGTCCCAATCCCCAGCCAATCCTTCACGACGCCAGGCCCTGAAGCTGTTCGGTGGCGCGCCTTTGCTGCCGCTGGGCGCCGGCCTGGGCGGTTCCGCCCTGCTCGCCGCCTGCGGTGGCGGCTCGACGGCGGCCACTGCGGCCACCGCCACCCCCACGGCCGCAGCCTTCACCGCGATGGCCGCGCCCGGCATCGCCGACCCGGCGAGCATGGCGACGACCAACGTCGCTTCGGCGCTCAAAGTGGCCTACAGCGACGGCAGCAGCCAGACTTACCAGCTTGGCTACCAACCGTTTTTCATCACTGGCCAGCAAGTACCCAACGGCAATGGCGGCACACTGATCGCCGGCAGTTACTTCGACATCAACGGCAAGCCCATCATGGATAACTCCGTGCCAGCGTCGGCACGACAGTTCTTCTCTGACGCCCCCGACGGCACGACGCTGCTGACGGTGCCGGGCGCGAAGGTGGCTGGGGTGAAGGGCAACACCGTGTTCGCCGTGGTGCAGTTCGAATACACCAGCCTGGATCAGGCGGGTGTCTCGGCCTACGGCAAACTGCCATCGCCCATCGCCGTGCTCACCCTCGACCAAGACCCGGCCACCGGCAAGCTCAGTCTGGTGAAGTATTACAACGTGCCCACCGCACCGGCCAATGGCCTGTGGATCACCTGCGGCGCCAGCTTGTCGCCCTGGGGCACCCATCTGTCCAGCGAAGAATACGAGCCCGACGCCGCCTCCATCGCCAAGAACACCCAGTTCCAGGCCTTCATCACCAATCTGTACGGCGACGCCGCCGCGGTGAGCGATCCGGTCAAGGCCAATCCTTATCTTTACGGCCATCTGCCCGAAGTTACCGTCAACGCCGACGGCACCGGCACGGTGAAAAAACACTACTGCATGGGCCGCATTTCGCATGAACTCATCCAGGTCATGCCCGACCAGCGCACCGCGCTGATGGGCGACGACGCCACCAACGGCGGCCTGTTCCTGTTCATCGCCGATAAAGCCGCCGACCTGTCGGCCGGCACGCTATACGTTGCTCAAGCAACGCAGACCAGCGCTCCGGGTGTGGGCACCGGCACCTTCACGCTGAAATGGGTGAACCTCGGCCATGCCACCAGCGCGGAAGTGCTGGCGCTGGCGCAGGCCGCGGCGCAAAACGGCGGCACGCCCAGCATCATGGACGTCAAGACCACCGACCCGGGCGATTCCACCTACACCCAGGTCTGGCTGGGCGGCAAGAAAAACTGGATCAAGCTCGTTCCGGGGCAGGAAAAGGCGGCAGCCTTCCTCGAAACCCACCGCTACGCCGGGCTCAAGGGCGGCACCATGGCCTTCACCAAAATGGAAGGCACGACCGTCAACGCCAAGGACAAGATCGCCTACTCCGCCATGTCCTATATCCAGTCGTCGATGGTCGATGGCTCGATCCCCGGCTTCAAAGTCGCCGGGCCGAAGGCCGGTGCGGTGTACGCCCTCAACCTCAAGGCCGGGCAAGTGGACACCAGCGGCGCCGCGATGAACAGCGAGTGGGTGCCGGTGGACATGGCTGCGCCTGCCGCGCTGGTGGGCGAAGACCTGGCCACGCCCGATGCCTTGGGCAATCTCGCCAATCCGAACAAGATCGCCAACCCCGACAATCTCAAGTTCTCGGAAAAGCTGCGCACCCTGTTCATCGGCGAAGACAGCGGCATGCATGTCAACAACTTCCTCTGGGCGTACAACGTCGATACCAAGCAACTCAGCCGCATCCTCTCCACCCCGGCGGGTGCCGAGAGCACTGGCTTGCAGGGCGTCGATGACGTGAACGGCTGGATGTATGTGATGAGCAACTTCCAGCACCCCGGCGACTGGGAGATCAAGACCGTCACCGCCAACGGCGTGACCAATACCACCGGCCTGCACGCCAAGGTGTACCAGACTCTGGAGCCACTGATCGACAAGAACTACGAAAACGGCTATGGCGCTGCCGTGGGCTACATCACCGGCTTGCCGCAGACCACCAAAGTCTGAGCATCCCACAGACGTTTCATCCAGACCCGCCGCGTGCGGGCCTTTTTTCTGCGGGTTCATCCCGGTGTCAATCGGGCGCCAAATCGGCATACTCCCTGGACTGTGGCGCAGCGTGTTGCGCGATCAAAACCAAGGAGACCGGTGCGGCGCCCAAGCCGCGCCCGAAGGAGATGTCTGCTGAATTGCCGCTCGATTGGATACTGGAAAAAACGCCCAAGGGTCGTGAAGAACTCGCCACCCGTGCCCACCATCTCCTGCCCGGGCAGCGCAATCTGCTCATCATGGCCGATGGCCATCGGCCGGTGGCCGAGTTGCTCAAAGCGGGCGCCGACCCCGAGCGCTGCCTGCTAGCGCTGCGCGGCTTGCTCGATGAGGGCTATCTGGTGCGCAACACCGCCGCGTCTCTCTCAGTTGCGCCCGCCTCCTTGTTTGCCGCCGACGCGCCGCAGCAGACCCCCCACGGCCTGCTCATCGCCCTCGTCGAAGAACAGTTTGGCGCCCAGGCCCCCCGGCTGGTGCAGAAAATCGAGCAACACCCCGATACACCCGAAGGCCATGCCGCTGCCGTGCAAGCCTGCGTCAAATTCATCCGTCTGTTCATCGACGAGAAACAAGCACAAGCCTTCGCTCAGCGCGCGCAGGAGCTGTTGCCTGACTGACCCACCCGCTTGAAATCCAGCCTGTCGCCGTGTCGTCGCGCCACGGCAGGGCTCCATCACCATCCCCTGCGCGAGTGTTTCAAACCCTCTTGGAGACAACCCCCCATGAAAACACTGTTCAACCCCCGCCGTTCGCTGCAAGCCTTCGGTCTGGCCGCCGGTCTGGCCCTGTCCTGCGTGTCGGCCACAGCCTGGGCCGACACCCCGGTGCTGATGTCGCCCCAATGGGCCAGCGAAGCCTGCACCGCCTGGAACAACACCCCCGAGCTGACCAACGGACTCAAGGGCGAGTTCATGCACGACGACAAAGGCCGCGGCTACAAGCTGGTGGAGATGTACCGCACCGATTGCGGCAAGGACACCGCGGTTGAACTCAAGTTGCAGTTGCAAAACGACAAGGCCATGTGCGTCTCCGGCGGCGCGCCCACCCTCAAGCCTAATTTCGATGTCGACTTTCTCATGCACGCCAACACCAAGCAGTGGGAAGAAATGGGCAAGGGCGAATACGGCCCGATGAAAGCCATGATGTTCGGTCGCCTCGAATTCCAGGGGCCGAAGATGGTGGCGATGCGCGCCATGGACCCGTTCTCCTCTTTCCTGCTGCTGGTCGGTAAAGTGCCGGGCAGCACGGCCACCTGCCCGAAATAAGCAAGAGGTGCGTTTCACGCGCATGAAATCAAAAAGACAGGGACGCAGTGCATCCCTATCTTTTTGATGTGCCTCGATCATAGACCAGGCTTCGGTGCTGAGGGATGGATATACGCCCACCCTTGCGCTTCCCGAATGGTGATTTCTCCCATGCCGGATGGCACCACAGTGATGAATGAATATAGATCCTTGCGATCCACATGCAACTCGCGCAAGGTATTGGCACATTGCGCTAGCAGCACGCCCTGCTGTTGCAGAACCTGCAACTTTTTCTCAAAACCATTGTTCTTGACGTAGGCGGCGAATCCCTGGGCGTTGGCGATCAACTCGACCTGGACCTTGCCTTTGAGTCTGGGGTCGTGGAGCAGGTTTTCTATATTGTTGATGGTCTTTTTGATAGCGCCTGGACTACCGGAGTCGATCTGGAAGATCGCACCGTAGTGCGACTGCGTGGCGATTGCCGGAACCGTATCCTCGGCGTGTGCCAGCCCGGACAAGAGTGCAAATGTAGTGAGCGTTGCGCCAACAAGCGCACGTCGGATGAACATGTTCATGATGTTTCCTTGGACAAAGTGGGTAATGGCGCTGGAGCCATCAGAAGAAATGACGCAGGCCGATGGTTAGACCACTGGCACTCGCGCCGCCAACGGTTCCCTGTGCGGTGAAACCGTTATCGCCAACATACAAATCTGTTGCCGAATCGTTGCGGATGCGTGAATACGATGTATAGATGTTCGTCCTCTTGGAGAGCGGATAAAGATAACCAATGGCCACTTGCGTTGCAGTGGTGTCAGATTTGTTCATGTCACTTCGCCTGGAAATTGAAGCCAGAAATTTTCCTCGCGGCAGTGGAATAGTTGCGCCAAGCATCCATATTTTTAAATTCGGTACGAAATGTCCTGCCGCATAGGGCAGACCATCGCCGTATTTTTCGTCAGAATAAAGTGCAGTCACTTTGGCGACGGAAAAATCATATCCACCATAGAGCTGGACGACTTCATTATTGAACGAGCCCTGTTGGGTGAGCGTTGCAGCTGGACCGAATTCCCAGGCCAGTGCAGCATAAGGATTAAATTTGCTGCCAGCGCTGTACGGATGGTTGTTTTTTAGGTAATCAATTCCAGCGGTAAAATTTTTGGATTCATAATCCACGTTCAGTTCATAAGACTGACCCTTTGAGAAGCTTCCGGGCTGTCCACCAAATGCGTAGAGCATGGCGGCCGTTAGCCCGCCAAAATCGGGAGTCCGGTATCCAACAGCCTGCGAAAATCGAACGTAGTTATAGCCTGCCGGGTCGATGTTTTTCACAGCCCCAGTCATCCCTGTCATGAATGGATCGATCTTGACGAGATTGTCATAATTCAGACTGTAAAAGCGACCGGCCGTAAAAACGCCATAGCGGCTTTTTAATCCCAGCACGCTGAGGCGACCCATGAACCCCCCACCCGAGCAAACACTCGATCCCACGGCACTGTTATCCCCTTTGTATACGAGGCTGCCTGGAAACGAATTGGTGCCGTTCCCACAAAATCCGGTTTCGACATCAAAAAATGTTTGCAAACCCCCCCCTAAATTTTCCTGTCCTCATATCCCGATCCGGTCTGTGGATTGCACGCCGGAACCGAGCCGGTTCAGGCTGGTGTTGTCATAGGTCAGCCTTTCAATGCCCATGTCGATGACGCCGTAGAGCTGGGCACCCTCCTTAGCGTGGGCCATTTGACAGCATGCCCCTATGACTACAGCTGCCATGATGCTTTTTTTCATGCAATCTCCTCCTTGATCTATTTTTGAACCCGATAGCGTGCTGCTCGGCTCTGGACTGAAGGACTTCAGCAAGGCGGATTCAAATAGAGATTGCAACTCTCAACAAATGGATTTTTCTTGTTACTGATATGAATTAAATTTGTGTCAAATTTGGGGCATTAAATATAAGAAAATAATTATATGGTGAAAAAATATAAGAATTATTTTCTTATATTTTAAGAATTTCAATGGGTTGCACGATTCCTCGGCATTCCTATAAGAAAATTCGCAAAGAATATTCATGCAATGCAGCCAATTGACACGGCGTGATCAGTCCAATCGCAGCAGGACGGCGAAGTCTCCTCTGTTACATTAAGGCGGATTTGTTGCAAGTGGCCTGGCGCGTCCTTGGCTTTGCCGTCGTGCTGCCAAGCTGATTGCGCTGGGCAAACCGTATCGACCAGCTCAGGACTGGCGGGAAACAGGCGGGGGCTGTCAGGTCAGCACAATGTCGTACTGTTGCTGCGAAAACGCGGGCTCGACCTGTAGCGACACTGGCTTGCCGATGAAGTCGGAGAGCGAGGCCAGATGCTGGCTTTCTTCTTCGAGGAACAGGTCGATAACGTCGGCGGCGCCGACGATGCGGAACTCGCGCGGGTTGAATTGCTTGGCCTCGCGCAGGATTTCCCGCAGGATTTCATAGCACACGGTGCGCGCGGTTTTCACTTGCCCCAGCCCGCCGCAGGTGGGGCAGGGCTCCAGCAGCATGTGCGCCAGCGAGTCGCGGGTGCGTTTGCGGGTGAGTTCCACCAGGCCGAGTTGCGAGAACCCGCTGACGGTGACTTTCACCTTGTCGCGAGCCAGCGATTTACGCAGTTCGTCGAGCACGGCGGCGCGGTGCTGGGCGTTGTGCATGTCGATGAAGTCGATGATGATGATGCCGCCCAGATTGCGCAGCCGCAGTTGGCGGGCGATGGCTTGCGTGGCCTCGAGATTGGTGCGGTAGATGGTGTCGTCGAAGTTGCGCGCGCCGACGAAACCGCCGGTATTGACGTCGATGGTGGTCATCGCCTCGGTCTGGTCGATGATGAGGTAACCGCCGGATTTGAGATCGACCCGCCGCCCCAGCGCGCGCTCGATTTCTTCGTCCACGTTGGCGGTCTCGAACAGCGGGCGCTCGCCGCGGTAGAGTTGCAGGCGGCTGCTGACGCGGGGCATGTATTCGGCGGCGAAGCCCTGCAGCAGCTCGAAGTTTTCGCGCGAGTCGATCTGCACGCTGCGGGTGGCGTCGCTCACCAGATCGCGCAGCACCCGCTGCGCCAGGCTGAGTTCCTGGTAGATCAGGGCGCTGGGGCTGGTGACGTGGGCGCGCTGCTGAATGGCGGCCCAGGTCTTGCGCAGGTAGGCGATGTCTTCGGCCAGCTCCGCGTCGCTGGCGTCTTCGGCATTGGTGCGCACGATGAAACCTTGCGAATCGCCGGCATCCGCCGCCAGCAGGGCGGTCATGCGTTCGCGCAATGCGGTGCGCAGCTCCGCGCCGTCGATTTTTTGCGAAATGCCGATATGGTTGTCTTGTGGCAGATGCACCAGCATGCGTCCGGCCAGGCTGATCTGCGTGGTCAGGCGCGCGCCCTTGGTGTTGATCGGGTCTTTGAGCACCTGCACCATCAACGTCTGGCCTTCGTAGATCAGCTTTTCGATGGGCTGAAGGGGCGGTGCTGTCGCGGCTTCGCTGGCGGCCTCGGTGGGCACGGCAATGGCCTGGCGCTGCCACAGGTCGGCCACATGCAAAAAGGCGGTGCGCTCCAGACCGATGTCGATGAAAGCGGACTGCATGCCGGGCAGCACCCGCGCCACTTTGCCCAGATAGATATTGCCCACCAGCCCGCGTTCCAGGCTGCGTTCGATGTGCAGTTCCTGCACCGCGGCGTGGGCCACCAAGGCGACCCGGGTTTCCTGCGGGGTGATGTTGATGAGAATGTCTTCGGGTGTGGGATTCATGGGCGCGTTGTCTCTTATTGTGTGGGGCTGTGCGGGTGGGCAGACCAACCGGCTGCGCGCAGCAGCTGCAGCGTTTCAAACAGCGGCAGGCCGATGATGCCACTGGCGCTGCCGCTGAGGTGTTCGACGAAGGCCGCGCCGCGCCCCTGCAGGGCATAGGCGCCGGCCTTGCCAAAGGGTTCGCCGCTGGCGATGTAATCAGCAATGTCCTGCTCGCTCAAGGCGGCGAAGCGCACCTGCGAGGTTTGCAGCGCCGCGTGTCGCGCCGCGCCGCGTTGCACACACACCGCGGTGAGCACCTGGTGCGTTTTGCCGGAGAGGGTGCGAAGAATGCGCGCGGCGTCGTCGGCGCTTTCCGGCTTGCCGTAAATCACGCCGTCCAGCGCCACGGTAGTGTCGGCGCAGAGCAACACGGCGGCCTCGGGCGAGACCTCGGGGTGGCAACGGGCCAGCCGCTGCCGCGCCGCTTCCAGCTTGAGGCGAGTGACGCGCTGCACATAGTCGGCCGGGGGCTCGCCGGGCAGCGCGGCCTCCAGCGCCTCGCCATCTTCGTCGGGCAGCGGGGCCAGCAGTTCGAAGGGCACGCCGATCTGCCACAGCAACTCCTGCCGCCGCGGGCTGGCGGAGGCCAGATAGACGGTGATGGCGGACGTGCGGTCTAGGTTGGGCTGCATGCGGGGAGCGGAAAACGACGGAGCGCTTATTGTCCGTGTAAACGCCTGTGAAAACCGGTTTATGCGGGTTTGCGGCGGTGCGGACGGCGGCTCCTAGAATCTGCCTATGCATATTCATATTCTTGGCATTTGCGGTACCTTCATGGGTGGCCTGGCGGCGCTGGCGAAGGAGTCCGGGCACCGCGTGACTGGCTGCGACGCGCAGGTCTATCCGCCCATGAGCACGCAGTTGCAGCAGTTGGGCATCGAACTGGTCGAGGGCTACGGCGCCGACCAACTTGCGCTCAGGCCCGATCTGTGGGTCATCGGCAATGTGGTGTCGCGCGGCAATGCCTTGATGGAGGCGATTCTCGATGCCGGGCAGCCTTACATCAGCGGGCCGCAGTGGCTGGCCGAGCATGTGCTGCAGGGCCGCTGGACGCTGGCGGTTGCGGGCACGCACGGCAAGACCACCACCACCTCGATGCTGGCGCACATTCTCGAGGTTGCCGGGCTGAATCCCGGTTTTCTCATCGGCGGCGTGCCGCTGGACTTTGGGGCCTCGGCGCGTTTGGGGGGCGACAAGACTCCCCACCCCAACCCTCCCCGCGAGCAGGGAGGGAGCGATCTCGCTTCTTCCCCGCGCGGGGAGGGGGAAAGCTCCTCCTCCACAACGTGGGGGAGGCTGGGAGGGGGAGGCTTTTTCGTCATCGAAGCCGACGAATACGACACCGCCTTTTTCGACAAACGCTCCAAGTTCGTGCATTACCGCCCGCGCACCGCCGTGCTCAACAACCTGGAGTTCGACCACGCCGACATCTTTCCCGATCTTGCCGCCATCGAAACCCAGTTCCACCATCTGGTGCGCACCGTGCCGCGCAGCGGGCAGCTCGTGGTCAACGCCCGCTCGGACGCCTTGCAGCGCGTGCTCGCGCGCGGCTGCTGGAGCGAAGTGGTGCGTTTCGACGACGATGAGAACGGCTGGAGCGCGCAAGGCGGCGAGCAGCAGTTCGAGGTGCGGCTGCGCGGCAAACGCGTGGGCGAGGTGCGCTGGAGCCAAACCGGCTCGCACAACCGCAGCAACGCCCTGGCCGCCATTGCCGCGGCCCAGCACGCCGGGGTGTTCGCCGACGAAGCCTGCGCCGCGCTGTGCAGCTTTCAGGGCGTGAGGCGCCGTATGGAACTGCGCGGCACCGCGGGCGGCGTGCAGGTCATCGACGACTTCGCTCACCACCCCACGGCCATCGCCACCACGATCGCCGGGCTGCGGCATCGCATGCTGGCCGATTCCCATGCCGCTTCAGGCCGCATTCTGGCGGTGTTCGAGCCGCGTTCCAACACCATGAAACTCGGCGCGATGAAGGCGCTGCTGCCTGGCGCCCTGTCGGGCGCCGACCTGAGCTTTGGCTACGCCGGCGGCTTGGGCTGGAACCTCGCCGAAGCGCTGCAGCCGCTGGGCGACAAGGCGCAGGCGTTCGACGATCTCGGCGCGCTGGTGGCCGCAGTGGCCGCAGCCGCCCGCCCCGGCGACCGCGTGCTGGTGATGAGCAACGGCGGCTTTGGCGGGGTGCACGACAAGCTGCTCGACGCCTTACAAGCGCGCGACCTTCCCCCTCAACCCTGAAAGTCCACCCATGTCCGGCAACACCCTCGGCCTGCTGTTTGCAGTCACCACCTTCGGCGAATCCCACGGCCCGGCCATCGGTTGCGTGATCGACGGCTGTCCGCCGGGCATGGCGTTGAGCGAGGCCGACATCCAGCCCGACCTCGACCGCCGCCGCCCCGGCACCAGCCGCCATGTGACGCAGCGGCAGGAAGCCGATCAGGTGGAAATCCTCTCCGGCGTGTTCGAGGGCAAGACCACCGGCACGCCCATCGCCCTGCTCATCCGCAACACCGACCAGCGCAGCAAGGACTACGGCAACATCCTGAACACCTTCCGCCCCGGCCATGCCGACTACACCTACTGGCGCAAATACGGCCTGCGCGATCCGCGCGGCGGCGGTCGCTCGTCGGCCCGGTTGACCGCGCCCATCGTCGCCGCCGGTGCGGTGGCCAAGAAGTGGCTGGCCGCGCAGTACGGCGTGACGGTTCGCGCCTGCATGACCCAGCTCGGCGAAGTGCCCATCCCTTTTCAGAGTTGGGACGCGGTGCATCAGAACCCGTTCTTCTCGCCCAACGCCGACATCGTGCCCGAGCTGGAGGCGTATATGGACGCACTGCGCAAATCGGGCGACTCGGTCGGCGCGCGCATCATGGTTGCCGCCAGCGGCGTGCCCGCAGGCTGGGGCGAGCCGCTTTACGACAAGCTCGACGCCGACATCGCCCATGCGCTCATGGGGCTGAACGCCGTGAAAGGTGTGGAGATCGGTGCGGGATTTGCCAGCGTGGCGCAAAAAGGCACGCAGCATGGCGACGAACTCACCCCGCAGGGCTTCACCTCCAACAACGCCGGCGGCGTGCTCGGCGGCATCAGCACCGGGCAGGACGTGGTGGCCTCCATCGCCATCAAACCCACATCGAGCATCCGCCTGCCGCGGCAGTCCGTGGACCTGCACAACGCCCCCACCACGGTGGAAACGCATGGTCGGCACGACCCCTGCGTGGGCATCCGCGCCGCGCCAATCGCCGAGGCGCTGGTGGCCATCATCCTCATCGACCACGCCCTGCGCCACCGCGCGCAATGCGGCGACGTGCAATTCGACGTGCCGCCGATCGCGGGCCGGGCGGACTGACCCGGCCCTTCCCATGCCCAGCCCCTCCGCCCTCGACATCCGCCGCCGCCTGTCCGCCTTCGCCAAAGAGTGGGCCAACGCCCACAGCGAGGCCGCCGATGCCAAGCTGTTCTGGGCGCGGTTTTACGAGTGCTTCGGCATCCGCCCCGAGTCGGCCACCATTTACGAAAAGGCGGTGGACAAGCTCGGCGGCGCGCGCGGCTTCATCGACAGCTTCATCCCCGGCAAACTCATCGTCGAACACAAAAGCCGGGGCAAAGACCTCGACAAAGCCTTCGACCAGGCCGCCGATTACTTCATCGCCCTGCCCGAAGCCGAGCGCCCGCGCTACATCATCACCTCCGACTTCGCCCGCATCCGCCTGTACGACCTGCGCGAAGGCAAGCACTGGGAAACCACCCTCAAAGCCCTGCCCGGTAAGGCCAACTGGTTCAGCTTTTTGCTCGAAGACGAGGCCCCGCAGATCGTCGAAGAATCGCCCATCAACCGCAATGCCGCCTACGCCATCAGCAAGCTGCACGAAGGCTTGCTCGACATCGGCTTCAAGGGCCGCGACCTCGAAATCTTCCTCACCCGGCTGCTGTTCTGCCTGTTCGCCGACGACACCGGCATCTTTGGCGACAACGGCCTGTTCCGCCGCCTGGTCGAGCGCACCCGCGCCGACGGCAAAGACCTGGGGCCGACACTGGCCGCGCTGTTCGACGTGCTCGACACCGCCGAAGACCAGCGCCAGACCACGCTCGACGACGACCTGCGCGCCTTCGCCTACGTCAACGGCAGCCTGTTTGCCGAGCGCACCCGCATCCCCGCCTTCAACGCCGAATTGCGCGCCGTGCTCATGCGCTGCATCGACCTCGACTGGTCGGGCATTTCCCCGGCCATCTTCGGCGCCATGTTCCAGGGCGTGCTCGAAGCGCACTCGCCGGACGAACGCCGCCAGGCCAGCCGCCGCGAACTCGGCGCGCACTACACCAGCGAGCGCAACATCCTGCGCGTGCTTAGGCCCCTGTGCATGGACGACCTGCGCGACGAACTCACCGCCGCCCGCCACAGCAAACCCCGGCTGCAAGCCCTGTACGACAAGCTGCCCACGCTGACCTTTTTCGACCCCGCCTGCGGCTGCGGCAACTTTCTGGTCATCGCCTACCGCGAACTGCGCCGCTTGGAGAACGAAGTCATCGAGCTGCTGTTCAGCAAAGGCGGGCAGACGCGCGGCCTGCTCGACGTCTCCACCCTGTCGCGCCTGCGCGTGAGCCAGTTCTACGGCATCGAGATTGACGAGTCCGCCGCGCACATCGCCCGCGTGGCGCTGTGGATCACCGACCACCAGATGAACCTCGAAGCCGCCGAGCGCTTCGGCACCACCCGGCCCACCGTGCCGCTGGTCGATAGCCCGCACATCCACCACGCCAACGCCCTGCGCACCGACTGGGCCGAGGTGCTTGAGCCCGAGCAGTGCCGCTATGTGCTGGGCAATCCGCCGTTTGTGGGCAAGAGCAACCAGAGCGACGAGCAGAAGGCCGACATGGCACCGGTGTTCGCCAAGGTCAAAGGTGCGGGCGTGCTCGATTTCGTCGCCGCCTGGTACGCCAAAGCCGCCGCCTACATTCAGCGCAACCCGGCAATCGACGTGGCCTTCGTCTCCACCAACTCCGTCACCCAGGGCGAGCAGGTGGCCGCGCTATGGCCCACGCTGTTGCAGGCCGGGGTGAAGATTCGCTTCGCCCACCGCACCTTTCAGTGGAGCAATGAAGGCAAGGGCATTGCCGCGGTGCATTGCGTCATCATTGGCTTCGGCCTGCGCGAGCCCGAGCGCTGCACCCTGTTCGATTACAGCGAAGACATCAAGAGCGACGGCCAGCGCATCGCGGCCAAGCGCATCAATCCGTATCTGGTGGATGCGCCGGATGTGGTGATGACCAGCCGCAGAACGCCGATACAGAACGTGCCGGAGATGGTTTACGGCAGCAAGCCGACGGATGGCGGGCACTTGCTACTCACGCCCGAAGAACGGGCCGCGCTGTTGCAGAGCGAACCGCATGCGGCCAAGTGGATACGCCCGTTTCTCGGCGCCGATGAGTTCATCAACAAACTGCCGCGTTATTGCCTCTGGATGGTCGGCATTTCTCCGGCAGATTTGCGTGCCATGCCCGAGGTCTATCGCCGGGTGCAGGCGGTCAAAGCGATGCGTCTTTCCAGTGAAGATGCCCAAACGCAAAAGGATGCAGCGACGCCTTACCTCTTCCAGAAAGACAGGCAACCAAGGGCGGGACGACTTATCGTTGTCCCTTGCCATTCTTCAGAGCGCCGAGAGTTTGTTCCAGTTGGATTTGAAAGTGCTGAGGTCATAATTGGCAACGCCAACCTGATGATCCCTGACGCCACGCCATACGATTTCGCAATCCTCAACAGCACCCTGCACAACGCCTGGTTGCGCGCCGTGGGCGGCAGGCTCGAAAGCCGCTACCGCTATTCCGCCAGCATCGTTTACAACAACTTCCCCTGGCCCGAACCGACCGCGGCGCAGCGCGAGGCCATCGAGGCCGCAGGCCAGGCCATCCTCGACGCTCGCGCCCGCTATCCCGACGCCACCCTGGCCGACCTCTACGACCCGCTAACCATGCCCGCCGAACTGCGCCGCGCCCATCAGGCCAACGACCGCGCGGTGGACGCCGCCTACGGCTACAAAGGCGACCGCGTCGACGCCCCGCGCGTGGCGTTTTTGTTCAATCTGTATCAACGGCTCACCAGCCTGTTGCCGCCCAGCAAAAAAACGCCGCGCGCCTCCTGACCGAAAGCCCGCAGCGAGGCGGGTTTGCTCCCTCTCCACACCTGTGGGGAGGGCTGGGGAGGGGAGATTCTTGGTCCCCCCGACAGGAATCGAACCTGTATTTGCCGCTTAGGAGGCAGCCGTTCTATCCATTGAACTACGGGGAGGTGAGCGCCGGGATTGTAGGGGCGCTGGGAGTCTGCCGTGCCTGGGGCACGGATGTCGGAACATGGCTGTGCGGCGCCCTGCAACTATGCCCAAGGGGCCGGGAACCGCATGACAGCGGTCGTCAGTAGTGAAACCGGAGTTGCACGATTTCCAGCGCATCGCTGGCAAGGCGATACACCATGCGATGTTCATCGGTGATCCGCCGCGACCAGAATCCTGCCAGCGCATGTTTCAAGGGTTCTGGTTTGCCTACGCCAGTGAATGGTTCACGCTGAGTTTCCTGAATCAGCTTGTTGATGCGTTCCACCATGCGTTTGTCTTGCTTTTGCCAATAGAGATAATCTTCCCAGGCCTCGTCGGCGAAGATCAGCTTCAATTGGCAAGTTTCCGCTCGACGCCGCTGCCCGCGTTCAACTGTGCAATCGCCGACAGCAAGCGTTTGGCGTTGGCAGGAGTGCGTAAAAGATAGGCAGTCTCCTCCAGAGCTTTGAAGTCCTCAAGCGAAAGCATCACAACGGACTGTTCGCCGTTGCGCGTAATGATCAGCGCCTCATGATCGTTACACACTCGATCCATGGCGCTCGCCAGATTTGCTCTCACGGAGGTGTAGGTCAGTGTATCCATATTGGGCTCCTTGTATGTACAAGTTACTGTACAACACGGCCCGGGAGATGTCCAGCGTGGATTTAACGCGCTGCTGGTCAGGCCGGCTAAGGGTGCTGACGGCTTATAAGCTTGCAACGCATGGCTGGGGGACTTGCAGAGCGCGCGATGTGCGGGCGCGCAGGGCTCAGCGGCTGTCGCGCAAGCGCTGGTGGAGGTGCTCGGCGATGGCCTCGCGGGTCTGCTGGGCCAGGGCGCGGCGGCTGGGCGCGCGCAGCGGGGGCAGGTAGTTGACTTCCACGCGCAGGGGGGCGGCGGCGCTCATGCGCCACAGGCTGCCGACCATGGTTTCATCTCCCACATACGAGGCGGCGCGGCTGAAGCGGCCGCTGCGCTGGTCGGCGTAGAACAGCAGCACGGGCTGCACCGCGGCGGCGCAGTCTGATGAGCAGGCGGCCTGGAACAGATTGGCATGAAACGGCAGCAGATCGTGGCCGTAGCCGGTGGTGCCTTCGGGGAACACGCCGACATGGTCGCCGTCTCGCAGGCATTGCGCCATCTGGTGGATGACGCGCACCACGTCTTGCGCGCGCTCGCGCTCGATGAACAGCGTGCCCACGCCGCGCACCAAGGGGCCGATGAGGGGCCACCCTGCCGCCTCCGACTTGGAGACGAAGCGCACGGGCTGCACGGCGTTGATGGCGAAGATGTCGATCCACGACACATGGTTGGCGGCAACTAAAGACGGGGTCTGCTGCGGCGCGCCGTTGACCTGTAGCGCAATGCCGCTGAGCCGTAGCAGCTCGGCCGACCAGTCGCGGATCTGTTGCTGTTTTCCAGCCGCGTCGAGCTGGGGAAACAGTTGACGCACGATGCGCTGGCCGCGCAGGGCGTGGGCGCTGAGCCGGGTCAGCCGGGTGGCGAAACGCACCGGCGCGCCGACGCGGCGCAACACCGGCGCGGGGGTTTGGGCGGGCGGCTCGCAGAGCAGCGCCGGGGGGTTTTCGGCGGGCTGCGGCGCCGGGTTCATGCAGGAGTGGCGACGGGCTGCGCGCTCCACACCACGCGGCCGTCGATCACGGCGTGCCGGGTGCGGCCGGGCAGTTCCTGTTCGGCCAGGGGGGTGTGGCGGCTCTGGCTTTGCAGGGCGTCAGGCAGGGCGCGCCAGCGGGCCTGCGGATCGACGAGGATGAGCTCGGCCGCAGCGCCGGCTTCCAGCGTGGCCGGGGGCAGACCGGCGGCCTGAGCGGCGCGGTGGCCCACACAGCCCAGCGCCTTGACCAGCGGCAGGCCGCTGTCGGCGGCGAATTGCAGTGCGGTGGACAGCAGCAGCTCCAGCCCGGTGGCGCCGGGCGCGGCGTCGGCGAAGGTCTGGGTTTTGTCGTCGGCGCTGATGGGGGTGTGGTCGGAGCACAGCGCGTCGATGGTGCCATCGGCCAAGGCGACGCGCAGGGCGTCGCGGTCTCGGCTCTGGCGCAGCGGCGGGTCGAGCCGGGCGCGGGCGTCGAAGTAGCCGATGTCCAGATCGGTGAGCATGAGATTGTTGATCGACACGTCGCAGGTCAGCGGCAGCCCTTCGGCCTTGGCCTGGCGGACCAGCGCAACGCCTGCGGCGCTGGAGAGCTTGCTCACATGCACCGCGCAGCCGGTGGCGCGCATGAGTTCGAACAGGGTGTGCAGGGCCACGGTTTCGGCCATGGCGGGCACGCCGCTCAGGCCCAGGCGCTGCGCATAGGCGCCGCTGGCGGCGATGCCGCCGCGGCTGAGCGAGGCGTCTTGCGCACGTAGCCAGACCTTGTAGCCGAAGGTGCTGGCGTATTGCATGGCGCTGTAGAGCACCTTGGTGTCGGTCATCGGCGTGTCGGCTTGGGAGAAGCCGATGCAGCTCGCCCGGGTGAGTTCGGCCATTTCGCTCAAGCTCTCGCCTTTGAGGCCTTTGGTGAGCGCGCCCAGCGGATAGACGCGGGCGCTTTTGATGCGCCGGGCGCGCCAGCGCAGCATTTCCACCAGGCTGGGTTCGTCGAGCACGGGGTCGGTGTCGGGCGAGCACACCACGCGGGTGACGCCGCCGGCCAGCGCCGCGCGCAGCTCGGTTTCCAGCATGCCCTCGTGCTCATAGCCGGGCTCGCCCAGGCGGGCGCACAGGTCGATGAGACCGGGCAGGACGAGCAGGCCGCGCGCGTCGAGCGTCTGGTCGGGGGTGAAGCCTTCGGGCGCTTTGCCCACGGCGACGATGCGCTCGCCGGAGATGGCGACATCGCCCTCGGTATCGAGCCCGCGCAGCGGGTCGATGAGGCGGCCGCCGCGGATCAGAAGTTGCGTGGTGCTCATGCGGGGCTTTCGGTGGAGGCGACGATGGACAGCACGGCCATGCGCACAGCGATGCCGAAGCGCACCTGGTCGAGGATGACGCTGCGCGGCCCATCGGCCACGCTGCTGTCGATCTCGACGCCGCGATTGATGGGGCCGGGATGCATGACGATGACATCGGGTTTGGCCAGTGCCAGGCGCTCGGGCGTGAGGCCGTAGGTCATGTTGAATTCATGCGCAGACGGCAGCAGCGCGCCCGACATGCGCTCGTTTTGCAGCCGCAGCATCATGATGACGTCGGCGCCGCGAATGCCCTCGGCCATGTCGTGGCAGACGCGCACGCCCATGTCGCGCAGATTGTCGGGCGCCAGGGTCTTGGGGCCGACGGCGCGCACCTCGGCGGCGCCCAGCGTGGTGAGCGCGTGAATGGCCGAGCGTGCCACGCGTGAATGCACGATGTCGCCGACGATGGCCACGGTGAGGTTGCTGAAGTCGCCCTTGAAATGACGGATGGTGTACATGTCCAGCAGGCCCTGGGTGGGGTGGGCATGACGGCCATCGCCGGCGTTGACGATGTGCACATGCGGGGGCGTGTGCTGGGCGATGAGAAAGGGCGCGCCGCTGTCGGAGTGGCGCACGACGAATACATCGGCATCCATCGCTTCGAGGTTGGCGATGGTGTCGAGCAGGCTCTCGCCCTTGCTCGTGCTGGAGCGCTGGATGTCGAGATTGAACACGTCGGCCGACAGGCGTTGCGCCGCGATCTCGAAGGTGGTGCGGGTGCGGGTGCTGTTCTCGAAAAACAGGTTGAACACGCTCTTGCCGCGCAGCAGCGGGACTTTTTTCACTTCGCGGCTGCCGAAGCTGACAAAGCCCTGCGCGGTGTCGAGGATGTGCGTGAGCACATTGCGCGGCAAGCCTTCGGGGGTGAGCAGGTGGCGCAGCTCGCCGTTTTTGTTGAGTTGGGGGTTATGGGCGCGGGTCATGTTCACCAACTCGGTTTATTTGCTCACCAGATCGAAACGAAAGCGGATGCCCTCCAACACGTCCTCATCGCGCAGCAGCGCCAGCGAGACCTCGTCGGGCAGATCGAGCAGAGTGGTGGCGGCGATTTGCGGGCAGATGGGCAGCTCGCGGCCGCCGCGATCGACCAGCACCGCCAGGTCGATGCGCGCAGGGCGGCCGAAGTCGAACAGCTCGTTCATCGCGGCGCGGATGGTGCGGCCGGTGTGCAGCACGTCGTCGATGAGCAGCACGGCCTGATCGGCGATGGGCACGGGCAGCGCGGTGCGATTGGCACTGGGGTGCAGACCGCGGGTGGCGAAGTCGTCGCGGTGGAAGGTGGAAGACACCACGCCGTAGGGTTGCGCCAGTTGCAGGTCGGCGTGCAGGCGTTGCGCCAGCCAGGCGCCGCCGGAATAGATGCCGATGAGCAAGGGCGGCTCGGCCTGCGCCGCGACTGAGTTGCGAACTTGCGCGAGCAATTGGGCGTAGAGCGCCTCGGCGTCTGGAGGGGCGGCGATTGGGGAAGCAGGAGTGGAAGGCATGGTCAGCGTTGCTGCAGGTATTGTTCGACGATGAGCTGGGCGGCGGCGCTGTCCACATCTTTGGCGCCGTCGTCTTCGGCAGCGACCGAGGTGTAGCGTTCATCGACCAGCGCCACCGGCAGCCTGAATCGGCCTTCAAGCTGGCGGGCGAAGCGCTGAGCGTGGGCGGTATTGTCGTGCGCGGCGCCGTCGGGGTGCAAGGGCAGACCGACCACGAGCTGCTGCGGCTGCCACTCGCGAATGAGCGCGGCGATGGCGTCGAACTTGAGGTCGTTGCGATCGGCGCGCAGGCTGCGCAGCGCCGTGGCGCTGCGGGTGAGGCTGTTGCCTACCGCCGTGCCGATGCGCTTGGCGCCCCAGTCGAAACCCAGAACCGTGATCTCACGGCCCGCGACGGGCTGCATGGCCTCAGGCATGTCCTGCGGTTTGCGACAACATGGCCGGGTTGAAGCCCAGCAGCGCCATGGCCGCGTTGAAGCGGGCCTCCACCGGGGTGTCGAACAACACGATGGGGTCGGCCTCGACGGTAAGCCAGCCGTTCTGGCCGAGTTCTTCTTCGAGCTGCCCGGCGCTCCAGCCAGAGTAGCCCAGGGTGATGAGGCTGCGCGTCGGCCCGTCGCCCGCGGCCATGTGTTCGAGCACGTCCTTGGAGGTGGTCATTTGCAGGCCGCCGGGAATGTCGAGGCTGGAGGCATAGGCCGTATCGGTGGTTTCGTGCAGTACGAAGCCGCGCTCGGTCTGCACCGGGCCGCCCTGCAGCACAGGCTGCGAGGCGTACAGTCCCGCGTGGTCGAGGCCAACGCGTTCGAACAATTCCTTGACGGTAATGTCCGACGGGCGGTTGATGATCAAGCCGAGCGCGCCGCGCGCCGAGTGCTCGCAGACGTACACCACGGTGCCGGCAAAGTTCTCGTCGGCCATGCCCGGCATGGCGATCAAAAACTGGTTGCTCAGATTGGAGGCGTCGGGGCGAGGGTTCATGGAGTGGAGTTTATCGCGCCGGGCCGCAGATTTTGCGCTGCTGGGTTATGGTTGATCTCCATTTTTTCCCGAACCCTCTGCACATGCCGACTTCCATTGCCGACCGTCCCGCCAGCTCTGCCGTGGAAAAACTGCCGCTCGGTCTGGTCTGGCTGCGGCGCGATTTGCGCCTGCACGACAACGCGGCGCTGCACGCCGCCCTGCGCGCCTGCGACAAGGTGGCGCTGGCGTTTGTGTTCGACCGAGACATTCTCGATCCGCTGCTGCAGCGCGGGTTGCAGGCGGATCGGCGGGTGGAGTTCATCCTGGCGGCGGTGGCGGAGATCGACGCCGCTTTGCGCGAGCGCGGCGCAGCGCTGATCGTGCGCCACGCCAGCGCGCGCGAGGCGATCCCCGTGCTGGCTGCCGAGTTGGGCGCGCAGGCGGTGTTCTGCGGGCGCGACGATGAGCCCGCAGCCCTCGCGCGCGATGCGGCCGTCGAGCGCGCCTTGCGGCAAGACGGGCGGGCGCTGCACAGCGTCAAGGAGCACATGATTTTCGAGCGCGACGAGGTGTTGACGGCGCAGGGCAAACCGTACTCGGTCTTTACGCCCTACCGCACCGCCTGGCTGGCGCGGTACGCCGCACAGCCGCAGCAGCCCGTCGATAGCGCGGTGACCTCCGCCCGGCTGGCGGCGCTGCCAGCGGCGTTGCGGCAACCGTTGCCCACCTTGTCCGAGCTGGGTTTTGCGCCGTCGAATTTGCACGCGCTGAAACTGCCGCTGGGCGCGTCTGGCGCGGCGGCGCTGGTGGACGACTTCAGCCGTCGCATCGATGACTACGACCAGGCGCGCGACTACCCGGCGCGCAAGGGGCCGAGCTATCTCTCGGTGCACCTGCGCTTCGGCACGGTCTCGGTGCGCGAGCTGGTCGCGATGGCCTGGGCACGGCAGCAGGCGGGCAGCGAGGGGGCCCGGGTCTGGCTGTCCGAGCTGGTGTGGCGCGACTTCTATTTTCAGATTCTGTTCCACCATCCGCATGTGGTGAACGCGGCTTTCAAGCCGGTTTACGACCGCATTCAATGGCGCAACGACCCGGCGCAGTTCGCCGCCTGGTGCGAGGGCCGCACCGGCTATCCGCTGGTGGACGCGGCCATGCGCCAGATCAACCAGACCGGCTATATGCACAACCGCCTGCGCATGGTGGTGGCGAGTTTTTTGACCAAAGACCTGGGCATCGACTGGCGCTGGGGTGCGCAGTATTTTGCCGATCATCTCAACGATTTCGACCTGGCGGCCAACAACGGCGGCTGGCAGTGGGCGGCGAGCAGCGGCTGCGATGCGCAGCCGTACTTCCGCATTTTCAACCCGGTGGCGCAAAGCGAGAAATTCGATGCGGGCGGCGATTTCATCCGCCGTTATGTACCCGAGCTGGCGCAGCTTGCATCCAAGGACATTCACGCGCCGTGGAAGGCGCCCGCAGCGCTGCTGCAGGCGGCCGGGGTGCGGTTGGGCAGCACTTACCCCGCGCCGATCGTGCGACACGATCTGGCGCGGGCCGAAACGCTGGAGCGCTACGCGGTGGTGAAGGCTCAGTGATTCACTGCCGACTGGGTAAAGGTGCGAATCAGTTCGAGCAGCTCGGTCTCGGAATAGGGCTTGCCGAGATAGTGATTCACCCCAAGCTGCGCGGCGTAATTGCGGTGCTTGTCGGCAATGCGCGAGGTGATCATGATGATGGGCAGCTTCTGCAGCCGTGAGTCGGCGCGGATGTTGCGGGTGAGGTCGAAGCCGTCCATGCGCGGCATTTCGATGTCGAGCAGAATCACATTGGGCAGGGTGCTGATCTGCTGCAATTGCTCCAGGGCGTCGAGGCCGTCTTTGGCGAGTTGCACCAGATAACCGTTGCGCTGCAGGAAGCGCTGCGTGACGCGGCGCACGGTGATGGAGTCGTCCACCACCATGATCAGCGGATTGCCGCCCTTCGCGGCCTGCGCCGCGTCGCCCGTGGGAGGCAGCCCAGGAGTGAGCCCGGACGCATCGATCGGCGTCTCACTGGGCTCGGAGGTCGAAACCGAGGTGGAGACAGGGGCGGGAGCAGCGTCTGCACTCGGGGCCACGGGCGCCAGCGGCACAGCCTGCATGCGGGCCGAGGCATCAGCGCCATAAACCGCGGCGAGCGCCACCGGGTTGTAGATCAGCGCGGCGTCTCCGTTGGGCAGCACGGAAATCCCGGCCAGACCGGGCACGCGCGAGAGCTGCGGCCCCAGATTTTTCACCACCACTTCGCGGTTGCCCACGACTTCATCGACCTGAATGGCCACACGCTGCGTGGCGCTTCGAATCACGACCACGGGCACGCTTTTACCGAACGGCTCACTGCTGCCGCCCGATTGCCCAAGCAGGGCGCCCAGCCAGTAGAAGGGCAGGGTATTGTTGGCATACTCGATGCTCAGGGTGCGCGCGGCGTTGGCGATCTGCTCGGGCTTGAAGCGCAGCACGATGTCCACCAGATTGGCGGGCACGGCATACACGGCAGCGCCGGTGCGCAGCAAGACCACATGGGTGATGGCGGTGGTCAGCGGCAGCAGCAGGGTGAAGCGAGCGCCGGAGCCCGGCTGGTTGTCGAGCAGCACGCGACCGCCCAGGGCGTTGACTTCGGTGCGCACCACGTCGAGCCCCACGCCGCGGCCAGCCACTGCGGTGGTGCTCTCGGCACTGCTGAAGTTCGGGCGGAAGACCAGTTGCGTCAGTTCTGCCTCGGAGACGTTCTGCCCTGGGGCGAGCAGGCCGAGGCGTTCGGCCTTGGCGCGGATGGCGGCATAGTTGAGACCGCGCCCGTCGTCGGCCAGGGTGATGACGACTTCGTTGCCGTCTTGCCGCAGGCTCAGGGTGAGGGTGCCAACTTCGGGCTTGCCCGCCGCCTTGCGTTCTTCCGCAGTCTCGATGCCGTGCGCCACGGCGTTGCGCAGCAAGTGGTCGAAGCTGCTGGAAACGCGCTCGAGCACGCCGCGGTCGAGTTCGATGGCGCCGCCGATGATTTCCAGGCGTACCGCTTTGCCGAGGTCTTTGGCCGCCTGACGCACGGTGCGGTAAAGCCGCTCGGACAGGCTGTCGAACTCGACCATGCGGGTGCGCAGCAGGTCGCGCTGCAGCTCGCGGGTCTGGCGCGCCTGGCGGGTCATGTCGTCGTCGACTTCGCGCAGCAGGCGGCTGAGCGTGCCCTGCACCATGGCGATGTCGTTGACCGACTCGGCCATCATGCGGGTGAGTTCCTGCGCGCGGGTGAAGCGGTCGAATTCGAGCGGGTCGAAATCGCGGTTTTCGTCGCGCGCGGCCTGCACCTGCGCGCTCATCTGCGCCTCGGCCTGAATTTCGATTTCGCGCACCTGCTGGCGCAGACGGTCGAGGTTGTCGCTCAGATCGCCCACCGAGGCGCGGATGGCGCCGAACTCGTTTTCCAGCCGGGCGCGCGAAATGGTGATTTCGCCCGCCTGATTGACCAGACGGTCGAGCAGCCCGGCGCGCACGCGCACAGCCTGTGCGGCGATACGCGGCGCGAGGGCGCGGTTGACCGGCTCGGCCGCGGCAGGCGTGGCCGCTGTGTTGACGGCTACCGCAGGCAGCGGCTGGGCCGACGCAGCGCTGTCGGGCTCGGCGCTTGGGGTGAACACCTCGGAAACGGTGGCCGCCGGCAGGTCGGCCAGCTGGCTTTCGCCGCGCTGCGCCGCGCTGCACAGGCGGTCGAAGCGGGTGTTGAGATGGTCGAAACGGCCCAGCAGCTCGGCCAGATCGGCTTCGCTGACCGGCGTATTGGCCGTCAGGGTGTCGATGTCGGATTCGAGGCTGTGCGCCAGGTCGCCGAGTTGCATGGCGCCAGCCATGCGCGCACTGCCTTTGAGCGTGTGCAGCGCCCGCATGGCTTGAGCGGCCGGCGCGGTGTCTTGCGGATGCTGTTCCCACTGGCGCAGGCTGGCGGCCAGGGCGGGCAGCAGTTCGTTGGCCTCTTCCTCGAAAATTGGGAACAGGTCGGGATCGATGGTGTCGACCAACTGGTCGGCAGACGCGGCAGATTGGGTTGCGCTGACCTGCGGCTGCGAGGCTTCGGCCGAGGCGGGCTCGAGCGTTGCGGGCGCAAGCTCTGGAGCGGCGATTTGTTCAGGCTGGACCGCCGGTTCGGCCGTGTGGGTCAACTCGGTTACCGACTCGGCGCTCGGCTGGGCATTCTGGGCCAGCGCAGCTTCCTGCAGGGCTTCGAGCCGGGTGAGCAGCTCGGCTTGCACGGGCTTGAGGAAGCCCGCGGCAAACTGGTGCAGCAGTTGTTTGATGTCGCTGGCCGCCTGTGCCAAGGCGTCGAGATCGGCCGGGCGCGCGGCGTGCGCGGGCAGGTCGCGTAGGGCGTCGAGCGCATGCTCGGTCTGGCTGGCGAGATCGGCCACACTGCGCAGGCCGACGGTGGCCGAACTGCCCGCGAGCTTGTGCGCCGAAATGACGGCCGCATCGCCGAGCGCCTGGGCGGGATCGGTCAGCCAGTCGTGAATGTCGCTGTACAGATGGCGCGAGAGTTCGTCGGCTTCGGCCAGGTAAATGTTGTAGAGCGGGGTGGGAATGCGCAACTCGCCGATCTGGCGGTAGCCGGGTTCGCCTTCGTCGCTATTTTCGGGCGGCACTGGTGCGATGTCGGTGTCGGCAGCGGTGTCGGCCGGGGGAGCGTGCTGCGCGGAGACAGCCGCCTCGAATTCAGCCATATCGGCTTCTTCGACCTGGGGCAGTTCGACAGCAGGCGCATCGCTTGAAGGCATCTCGGCCGGGGGCGCCTCGACCGAGGACATCTCGGCCGAAGGCATCTGCTCGGGCGCCAGGGTGTGATGGGGAAGTTCGAGGTCGATGCCTTCGAACAGCGCATTGAAGTCGGTGGGTTCGTGCAGGGCCTCCGGTTCGGGCGCTGCTGGTTCTGGCGCTGCTGGTTCGCCGGGCGATTCCGTCGCTTCAACGGCGGCGAGTTCGGCGGCCATTGAGGGTTCGTTAGGTGCGTCGTGCAGGGTGGGCAACGCGGGCTCGGCGGATTCGCCTGCTGCATAGGCCTCGGCGGCACGGCGCAGGGGCTCGCTGCTGAAGGCCTCGGCCTGGCCTTGCTGGATCGCTGCGGTCCATTCGCCAAGCTCGGTGAGCGCGTGCGCGGCCAGGTTGAGCAAGGGCGGCGAGGCCCGGTGCTGATCGGCGATTTGGCGGTTGAACACTTGTTCGAGCGCCCAGGCGGCTTCGCCATAGTCGCGCAGTCCGACCATGCGCGAGCTGCCTTTGAGGGTGTGAAAAGCGCGGCGCAGGCTGGTGAGCGCGCCTTCGTCGTCGAGGTTGGCGTGCAGCTGCTGCAGTTGTTCGTGGCCGCTTGCGATGACCTCCCGGGCTTCCTCCAGGAAGATGTCGATCAGTTCGTCTTCGGCATCGTCTTCGGGCTCTGCGGGCGGGGTCGCCTCCTGGGCGGGTTCAGGGGCGGATTCAGGCGTGACAGTCGGCTCGGCCGGGGTTGCGGACGCCTCTTGCGCGGGGGCGGCGTCTATTTCCTGGGGCGTGTGAGGTTCACTCGGCAGTTCGCTCACACCTTCGCTGGGCACGCTCAGCATCTGCGCCGGAAGATCGGGTACGCCGGCCAGGGCGGCCTCGGCGTGCAACTGCGCCAGGCGTTGCTGCGCCTGCTCGGGCGGCAGGCCCAGGGCGATGTCGTCCTTGAGTTGCTGCGCCGCGTGCTCGACGTCTTGCTGCAGGATGGGCGGAGCGGTGCGCTGGGTGGAGGGAACGACGGCGCGCAGCTCTTTTTTGTCGTTGTCGAACACGAACAGGGTTTTGGCCAGCTCGGGTTGGTAGGACAGCATGTCGACCAAAAAACCGAGCACGCCGATATTGCTGGCCAGGGCGTCGAAGCGCTGGTTGTCGGTCGGCACATCGTCGGCCACGAGGCTGTCGATTTCGGTGCGCAGGTAGCTCAGCGCCTGGCTGGCGACATCGACGCCGAGCACCGAGAACACGCCGCGCATCTGCGACAGCAGATGAGGCACCTGCGCCAGATCGGGCTTGTGCGACGGGTCGCGGAAATAGGCGTCGAGCAGTTTCTCGACGGTGCTCATATCGGCGCGCAGTTCTTGCACCACGCTGCCCAGGGTCTGCGACTCGGAGGCCTGGCGGAACAGGTCTTCCATCCAGCCGGCCAGCGGGTCAGGCGTTTGGCCGTTGGCGCTCTGGTCGAGGCGCCGCGCGAGGATTTGTGAGCGCTCCAGAAATCGCTGCTCTTCGGGACGGAAGTGGGCAAAGGTGATTTCGAGAAACAGAATGGCGGTGGCGACATCGAGCGCGCGCTCGGGGGTGAGAAAGTCGCTGCGCGCGCTGATTTTCTTGAACAGGCCCGCGAGCGATTGCGGCAGCGCTTCGCTGCCCGGCGTGAGCGCATGCAGAGGTTGTTCCAGCGCCTGGGTGAGATCGACCAGGCGAGCCATGCGTGCGGGATCGAGATGCGTCTGCGCGTGACCGGCCAGAGCGCTCCAGGCGTCGCGCAGGGTTTGCACGCGCTTGCGGACTTGCTGCACCAGGGCGGGGTCGATCAGGCCGAAATGGCTTTGGTGGTAATCGGCAAACGGCGCGGCAGCGAGGTGCAGCCGGTTGTCAATGGCTCGCAGCACCGGAAGGGACTGCGCGGTGACGTCGCCATTGCCGTGCAGCGACTGGGCGCAAAAGAAGGTGAGGTCGTGACCCAGCCTTTGGGGGGCGGGGCTTTGCCCTTGCAACTGGCTACGCAATTGCAGGTTGAGGCGGTTGAGCAGCCGTTTGATGTCGAGATCGGGTGTGAGCAGGCCGCTGCCGATGGCTTCGAACAAGCCGCGCGCGAGCCACCACAGGCTGGCCGTCGGCCCCGCGCTGCTGGCCTGCGCGCGACGCGCGACGGCGTCGAGCGTCTGCATGGCGGAGGCGGTCTGCTGACCGCGCAGCACATGCAGCAAGCCCATTTCGAACTGGGCGCGATCATCCGGCGTCAGCATTGGGGCAGGGGCGCCCGCGGCGTCGGTAACGGGCGGGGCGTCCGGCCAGGTCCAGTCGTAGTCCCACAGGTCGGCCGGGTGGATGCGTTCGGCCTGCGCGAGTTCCATCAGGTCGCGGTACTGCGGATAGAGCTTGAGCGCCGGTTCATTTTTGCCCGCCCGCTGGGATTCGAGAAAATCGACCAGGGCGTTGAAGCCGGCCTCGAAACGCTGCAGTGCGGTGTTGTCGAGTTTTTCCGGATGGTCGATGAGTTGATCGAGCGCGTTCTCGGCGGCCTGCATCAGGCGCGCCGCGCCAAAAAAGCCCAGCAGTTCGATGGCGCCTGCGGCCTGGTGCACCTGGGTGCGGGCGGTGCGCAGACCCGTTTTTTCGGCCTGGACCGAACCGAGCACGCCGTCGTCCTGCTGTTGGGCGGCGCGCTTGAGCGCGGTGCGGGCGGACTGGAGGTTGTCGCTGATCTGATCGAGCAGCCAGGCCAGAGGCCCCATGTCCGTCTCAGGGGCGGGTGCCACGGCGGAGTTCGAAGCGGAGACTGTGTTCATGCCGGAAAACGCGAGGGACGGACGTTGGAATGCATGCGAGGAAGGCGGGTCAGTTGATCTTGAACCGCGAGACGGACTGGCGCAGATCGTCTGCGACACGCGCGAGGTCGCGCACCAGCGAGGCGGTGGAGCGCGTGCCTTCGGAGGTCTGCTCGGTCACAGTGAAAATGGTCTGGATGTTGTCGGCCACCTTGTTGGCGGAACTGGCTTCGATCTGGGTCTGTTGCGAAATCTGCGTAATCAGCTCGGCAAGCTGGCGCGACACCGCGTCGATCTGGGCCAGCGCAGCGCCGGCGTTATCGGCCAGCTTGGCCCCTTCGACCACGCCCTGGGTGCTCTTTTCCATGGCGGCCACGGCGTCTTGGGTGTCGGTCTGAATGGTGCGCACCAGCGCGGCAATCTGCTTGGCCGACTCGGCCGAGCGCTCGGCCAGGCGCTGCACTTCCTCGGCCACCACCGAGAAGCCGCGACCCGCTTCACCCGCTGACGCGGCCTGAATGGCAGCGTTCAAGGCCAGCACGTTGGTCTGTTCGGTAATGTCGGAAATCAGCTCGGTGATTTCGCCGATCTCCTGCGACGATTCACCCAGCCGCTTGATGCGCTTGGAGGTGTCTTGAATCTGTTCGCGGATGCTGTTCATGCCGTCGATGGAATTGCGCACGGCGCGCTGCCCCTGCTCGGCGGCCTGCAGCGATTGGTTCGCCACCTCGGCCGATTGCTGCGCCTGAACCGACACCTGGTTGATGCGCTGCGCCATGTCGAGCACCGACTGACCAGTTTCACGAATTTTGTTGAGCTGCTCGTCGGCGCTGCGCATCAGGCGGTCGGAGGTGGTTTGCGCCTGAGAGGCGCCTTCGCCCACCTGGTCGGCAGTCTGCTGCACCTGTCCCACCAGGGTGCGCAGCTCTTCCACGGTGTAGTTCACCGAGTCGGCGATGGCGCCGGTAATGTCTTCGGTCACGGTGGCCTGCTGGGTGAGGTCGCCCTCGGCCACGGTTTGCAGTTCGTTCATCAACCGCAAAATGGCGGCCTGATTCGACTCGTTGGTGCGCCGGGCTTCAAGCTCTTGACGCTCGGTTTGCCGACGCTGCAGTTCCACCAGCGTGGCACGTTGGCGCGCCTCGTTGAGCATGATGTAGATCAGGTCGGTGGCGGCGATGATGGCCAGCAGGCCCAGCAGGGCGAGGAACAAAATCGCCGGCCAGCTCACGCCGGTGCGCGAGGAATACAGGCTTTGCAGCTGATTGAGGTTGTCGTAGAGCTGGCCGGATGAGGCGAGCACCGCGTTTTGCGCCTCACGCGCCGAGGCCAGGCTGGGCAGGTTGGCCAGCAGGGTACGGGCAGAGGCTTCGGTCTTGGCGTAGGTCTGGATCAGGCTTTGCAACTGTTGGCGCGATTGCGGATCGGCCAGGGCGGTGAGTTGCAGGTCGGCATTGCCGTCCAGCAGTCCCTTGCTCAGCGTGTTGAAGGTGGTCAGATCCTTGCCGAGGGTGAACACGGCCTCGGGCCGCACGCCTTGCAACGACAGAAAAGCGTTGGCCGATTTGTCGATGCGCTGGGTCAGCATGGTGAGCTGGCTGGCGGCGTTGATATTGCTCGCTGACGCTTTTTGCTGCAGCAGCAGCGAGGTCAGCGTCTGGGCGCTGTCGAGCAGGGCATCGGTCTGGCGGTTGATGTCGGTGAGCTGCTGGGCAGTCGTCGTCAGTACGCCTTCCTGCTTGGCGAGTAGGTCGGCGTTTTTCACGCTGGTCTCGGTTTCCGGGCCGATCTTGTCGAGTAGCGCCTGACCGCCAGCGGGCACGCTGGTTTGCTGCAGGACGGCGACTTCCGATTTCAGGGCCTCGGCGCTGGAACGCACGGTGGCGAAAGCGTCTTTATTGCCCAATAGCGCCGCGTTCATCGAACGCGCCAGACGCTGAGACTGGGTCAGCGCCGCGCCGGAGGCTTCGAGCTGCCGGGCCGAGTCGGACGTTCCACGCAGCACCACAATCAGGGTCAGGCCGAGCAGCACCAGCGAGATGATGAGCAGCACGCCGAAAAAGCGCTGTTGCTGGGCCAGCATCATGCGGCTGATCATCGGCAGCCGCAGAATCAGCGGGCGGTTGCCCTGGGCTTGATGCAGGGCGCTGGTCGGATCTCCGATGCTGGAATCGATCTGCAGGGTTTCCTGTCCACCCCGGCCGAGCGCCGTCGGCGCGATTTCGGTGTCGCTTGACGATTCGTTGTTTTTCGTTCCGAAAAGGGACGAGAGTAAGGACATGACCGCTCCGTAAAACGTGATGAAGTTGAGGATGCAAACCGGCAGATGACGGTTGACTAAAAACAGGTCCAGCGCAGTGAAAGGAAATTCAGCAAATTCAGCAAAATCGCGCGTCGATCGAATTTTCAGGTGACGCTCAGGAATTGTTCGTTTTCGGCCAAAGCCAGCAGGTCGACTTCATACCAGAGGTTCTGCTCGGCATCGCGATATGTGGTTCTCAGCCAAGGGTGCACCCCTTCACCAAGCCCCTCCTCTTGAACGCCGAGAACTTTCTGGAGTTGATCGGGGTTGCGCAGCCCGACCAGTTGATCGACCAGCAGGGCGGTGTTGATGTCGAGCGCCGGGGCGAACTGGATGAGCCGGGCCTGCGGCGTCAGGGCAGCGGCGTCTTCGCCCATGAACCGGCCCAGATGCACCACGCCGCAGACCTGGCCCCGCAGACTGACCAGGCCCAGGAACCAGGGCAGGGCGTGCGGCAGCGGGGCGCAGTGCTGCATGGGCGAAATCTCGCCCGAGAACTCCAGGGGCAGCAAAAAGCGCCACTGCCCCGCCAGCACGGCCAGCCAGCGTGAAGGGGCTTGCCCGCTTTGCGCGGCCGTCAGGCGTTGTGCGAGATGGGTCTGAAATTCGCGCAGCGAGGCTCTGGACATGGGCGGAGACGTTGGGTGGAAGACGAAGCGGTGCGGACGAGTGTGAGCTTCAGGCGATGGCGCGGATCTTGTCGAGCAACTCGGTGGCGTTCACCGGCTTGATGACATAGTCGGACGCGCCTTGACGCATGGCCCAGACCTTGTCGGTTTCGAGCTTCTTGCTGGTGCACATGATGACGGGTATGCCGGAGTAAGCCGGGTCGCGCGTGATCTGTCGCGTGAGCTGAAATCCGTTCTGGCCGGGCATCACCACATCCATCAGAATCAGATCGGGCTTTACGGCCGCGAGCATGGCCAGCGCCTGCTCGCCGTTTTCCGCCGTGTTCACCGCAAAGCCGTGCTTGGTGAGCAGGTCGGAGAGGAAATACAGCTCGGTCTTGGAATCGTCAACGATGAGAATATTGTGTACGGGCATGGCGGATGAAAAGAAGAGCGAGAAGAGCAAGAAGAGCGATCAGGAGCTGGTCGCAGCAGCAGGCTGGCTGGCGTTCAGGTGCCGCTTGACCGCGTCGAGCAGTTGATCTTTGGTGAAGGGCTTGGTCAGATAGTCTTGCGCGCCGACCATGCGGCCGCGCGCCTTGTCGAACACGCCGTCCTTGCTGGAGAGCATGACCATGGGGATATGGGAAAACTTGCCGCTGCGGCGGATGATGGCCACGGTCTGATAGCCGTCGAGCCGGGGCATCAGAATGTCGCAGAAAATCAGGTCGGGCTCGTGGTCGTTGACCTTGGACAAGGCGTCAAAGCCGTCTTCGGCGAGCAGCACCTCATAGCCGGCCTGCTTGAGAAAAATCTCGGCGCTGCGGCGGATGGTGTTGCTGTCATCGATGACCAACACTTTGAATGGGCTGGTAGGCGCAACCATGCACATCCTTTGCAAAAGGGGAAAAGGAAAAACGCTGTAAACAGCTGCGGTGACTTGCCGTTCCCGATTAAACCGGCACCTTCTCAAAAAATGGCGCCGTTTAGACCGGCACCATTTCGAAATCTTCTTTGCGCGCACCGCACTCGGGGCAGGTCCAGTTCATCGGCACATCGGCCCAACGCGTACCCGGTGCAATGCCGCTCTCTGGATGGCCCTCGGCTTCTGAGTAAATGAAGCCACAGATCAGGCACATCCAACTGCAAAGTTCTTGTTTGTCCACAGCGTATCGGGGTAGAGGAGAAGATTCAACGATTCTATGGCGCGCTGTTGCATTTTGACCTACAGGGCAGGCACCGCTGCGGAGGATCAAGAAGCGCTTGGTCAAGATCATTGCAAGATCGGTGCGGGCCCAGGCTTGCGCCGACCTGCAGTCGCACTACCATGCCAGCATGATGACCGAATCCACAGAATCCCCCCCCGCCGTGATGTTCTTCAACGCGGCTGACCCCAGCGGCAGCGCGGGGCTCGCGGCCGATCTGGCGTCGTGCTCGGCCGTGGGCTGCCATCCCCTGCCGGTGACGACCGCGCTCTGGGTACGCGATACCGCAGAGATTTTCGACACCATCGAGATCGAGGCCGACGCCGTGGTGGAACAGGCGCGGGCCGTGCTCGAAGACGTCGAGATCTCGGCCTGGAAGGTCGGCTTTCTCGGCAGCGTCGACGTGGTCAATGCCGTGGCCGAACTGCTGGCTGACTACAGCCAGGTGCCGCTGGTCACCTATGCCAGCAATTTCCACGTGCTCGACGAGTCGCAGACCGACGATTACATCAAGGCGATGCAAGATCTCATCCTGCCGCAAACCCGCGTGCTCACCGGCAACCAGAGCGCGCTCACCCAGTTGTTGCTGCCGGAGTGGGACGGCGAAGCGCCGCCCACGCTCGATGCGCTGATGCAAAAGTCGCAGCAACTCGGGGTGCAATATCTGCTGGTGACCGGCATCGTGGCCAGCGAGGGCAGGGTGGAGAACGTGCTGATGAGCCCGCGGCGGGTGTTGCTGCGCGAGAGTTTCGAGCTGTTCGAGGCCGGGTTCACCGGCGCGGGCGATACCTTGTCGGCGGTGCTCACCGCGATACTCGCCAATGGCGCCAAGCTCGATCAGGCGGTGCATGAGGCCATCGAATACCTCGATCATTGCCTCGATTTCGGCTACCGCCCCGGCATGGGTCAGGTGGTGCCCGACCGCTTCTTCTGGGCGCAGCCCACCGAGGAGGAAGACGATACGCCGAGCGAGCCGGGCACGCCGACCTTGCAGTGACCTCGGGGGCCTTGGGCACGTTTGGCATTCCGCGGCCCGAGCGCCTGTCAAACAACCCCTATCCCGTTTTTTCTCATCGCCCTGCTAGTCGGGGCGATGTTCGTTCAAGGAAAGAGCCTCATGTCCATCACGAATCAGCAACTGTTCGATCGCGCCCAGCGCACCATTCCCGGCGGGGTCAACTCGCCGGTGCGCGCATTTCGCCAGGTCGGCGGCGTGCCGCGCTTCATCGACCGCGCCGAAGGCCCCTACATGATTGACGCCGAAGGCACGCGCTACATCGACTACATCGGCTCCTGGGGGCCGATGATCGCCGGGCACGCTCATCCGGAGGTCGTCGAGGCGGTGCAGCGCGCCGCCACCCGCTCGCTGAGTTTCGGCGCGCCCACGGCCGACGAAATCGACATGGCCGAAGCCATTTGCAAGCTCATGCCTGCGGTCGAAATGGTGCGCCTGGTGTCCAGCGGCACCGAAGCCGGCATGAGCGCCATTCGCCTGGCGCGCGGCTTCACCGGGCGCGACGCCATTGTCAAGTTCGAAGGCTGCTACCACGGCCATGCCGACAGTCTGCTGGTCAAGGCCGGTTCGGGCTTGCTGACCTTCGGCAATCCCAGCTCCGCCGGGGTGCCTGCTGATCTGGCCAAGCACACGCTGGTGCTGGAGTTCAACAACATCGCCCAGATCGAGGAATTGTTTGCCCGGCAGGGACACGAAATCGCCTGCGTGATGGTGGAACCCATCGCGGGCAATATGAATTTCATCCGGGGCACACCGGCCTGGCATCAGCGCCTGCGCGAGCTCTGCACCGAGCACGGCGCGTTGCTGGTGTGGGACGAGGTGATGACCGGTTTTCGCGTGGCGCTGGGCGGCGCGCAACAGGTGTACGGTATTCGCCCCGATCTGGTGGTGATGGGCAAGGTGATTGGCGGCGGCATGCCGCTGGCGGCCTTCGGCGGCCGCGCCGACGTGATGCACAAGCTCTCGCCGCTGGGCGCGGTGTACCAGGCGGGCACGCTGTCGGGCAATCCGGTGGCGGTGGCTGCCGGCATGGCACAACTGCGCCTGATCCAGCAGCCGGGGTTTTACGAGCGCCTGAGCGCGGCGACGCAAAAACTCATGCGCGGCCTGGACGCCGCCGCCGCACGGCACGGGGTGACTTTCCGCACCGACAGCGAAGGCGGCATGTTCGGCTTTTATTTTGCCGCCGAGCTGCCGCGCAACTATCCCGATATGGCCACAGCCGATGTTGAGGTGTTCAAACGCTTTTTCCACGCCATGCTCGACCGCGGCGTGTACCTGGCACCCAGCATGTACGAAGCGGGTTTCGTCTCCGCAGCGCACGACGATGCGGTGATCGAGGCCACGCTGCAGGCGGCCGACGGTGCGTTTGCGGACATGAGCAAGGGTTGATTGGCGCTTAGCGCGGCACTTGAACATCCCACAGCCGCGCGGCGATTACTGCGGTGCGGCCGTTCATGTACGGCGAGTACAGGCGCTTTTGGTAGATGCGCGGAGCGGGCAGCATGACGGCCAGCCTTGCGGCCTGCGCCGGGCTGAGGCGGGCGGCGCTGGTGTGAAAATAGGTTTGCGCGGCGGCTTCGGCGCCGTAGATGCCGTTGCCCCATTCCACGCTGTTGAGGTAGATCTCCAGAATGCGGCGCTTGCCCAGAATGCCTTCGAGCATGAAGGTGATGATCAGCTCCTGGCCTTTGCGCAGATAGTCGCGCTCGGGCGAGAGAAACAGGTTTTTGGCGAGCTGCTGGGTGATGGTGGAGCCGCCGACGACTCTTCCGCTGCGCTCGAAGCGGCGACTGTGGTTGCGATCCCAGGCGTTTCGAATGGCGTCCCAGTCCACGCCGTCGTTGGTGAGAAAGGTTGCATCTTCCGAGGCGACCACGGCGCGTTTGAGGTAAGGGCTGATGGCGTCGTAAGGCGCCCAGTCGTGCTTCCAGGGCACGGTGTCGCCGCTTTTGAGGATGCGCAGTTGGGCCGCGCGCATGAAGGTGGTACTGGACGGCGCAATGACTGTCCACAGCGCGATGCGCAGGGCGAAATAGCCTTGCAGCACCAGGCCGGAAAGCACGAACAGCCACAGCAGGCGGCGCCACAGCGGCGCGGGTCTGTCTCGTTTCATGCTGAGTGTTGGCGGGCGGCGGCGAGTTCGGCGCGCAGCGTGGCCAGCACCGGGGCGGTGGCTGGCGCTTCGCCGTGCCACAGGGTGTAGCTCTGCGCGGCTTGTTCCACCAGCATGCCCAGCCCGTCCCAGGCGCTGGCGCCCGCGGCGCGGGCCTGTGCGACAAAGGGGGTGTCGTGCGCGCCGTACATCATGTCGTAGGCCCACTGCGCGGGGCGCAGCACGCCGTCCGGCAGATCGAGCGCGCGGCCGTCGAGACTGGCGGCAGTGGCGTTGATGACGCCATCGGCCCAGTGCGTCGGCGGCTCGAGCACCACTTGCAGATCGGCGCCGTGCTGCGCGGCCAGGGCGCTGTGGCGCGCGGCCAGGGCTTGGGCCTTGTCGGCACTGCGGTTCCACAGGGCGATGGCGCGCGCGCCTGCGGCGATCAGCGGCCCGAGTACGCCGCTGGCCGCACCACCGGCGCCGAGCAGCAGCACGCGCTGCCCCTGCAGCGGGCGGCGGGTATCGGCGGCCAGCACGCGGGCCAGATCGCGCACCAGGCCGATGCCATCGGTGTTGTCGCCCCACAGGCCGCCTTCGTCCCAGCCGAGGGTATTGACCGCCTGCGCCAGTTGCGCCGCCGGGCTGCGGCGGACGCACAGGCGCCAGGCGTCGAATTTGAACGGCACCGTGATGTTGGCGCCCCGGCCGCCTTCGGCATAGAAGGCGTCGAGCGCGGCTTCGAAGCCATCCACCGGGGCGAGCCGCGCCTCATAGCGCAGCGCCACGCCGGTTTGCTCGGCGAACAAGGCGTGAATGCGCGGCGAGCGGCTGTGCGCGATGGGATTGCCGAACACGGCGTAGAGTGGGGGCGGGGGCGAGGGCGAAGTCATGGAAGCGTCTGCCGTCAGGGTGTGGCTTGCGCCGGGTTTTGCGGGGCCTGCACCGCGGTTTCCAGGCCCTGCGTGCGGGTGAAGCGGAAACGCGAGATCACCACGATTTGATCGGCCTGCCTGAGCATGCCCTCGGTGAACCGGCCATAGGGCTGCGCGGCCTCGACAATGGCGCGCGCCTGTCGGTCGAGCGTGGGGTTGCCCGAGCTTTGGACGATTTCGGTGGAGACCACCCGGCCACTGGCGTCGACGGTGATGGACATGATGAGGCTGCCGTACAGCTTGTTGCCCCCGCTTTGCGGAAACTCGCGCGTGCCCAGGGTTTCGATCTTGGTGCGCAGCTTGTCGTAATACAGCGCGTAGGCGGCTTCACGGGTGGACGGGCCGATGAAGCGGCGGCGCGGCTTGGCGTTCTGCTGCTGAATCTGCCGCTCGATGGCGCCCAGCATATCGAGCAACTGCCGCCGTTTCTGCTCCAGCGCCTGTTGTTTCGCCGGATCGTTTTCCTGACGCACGGTCTGCGCCAGTTGCACGATCTGCTGCCGCACCTGGGTGAGCAACTGCTGCTGCTTTTGCTCCAGCGCCGAGAGGCTGCGCTGCTGGTTGACCGCCGCGTCGCCGTGCGAGACATCGGCGGTGAACGGCAGCGGCGTGGTGGCCAGGCCCTTGTTGGCGTCGCCGCCGCCGTCGAGGTTGGCCTGGGCGATGGCTTGCGGTTTGGCCGGGGCGTCGTCGGTGCGCTGGTTCACCAGCACCACGTCGAGCGGCGCGTTGTCGAACATGCGGTTGAAGGTCTCGGGCGCCGCAAAGCGCAGGCTCAGCAGCGCGAGATGCACCCCGACCGAGGCGATCAGGGCCCAGTGCAACGGGGTGAGGGAGCGCAGGCGGAGGGGGGGCACGGAGGGGGCGGGGCAGACCAGGCAGGACAGATCGGGCAGCGGCGATTTTACGAAGCCTGCTGCGCGGCGGGGGCGGCCGATTCGGCGTCGGGCTCATCGGTATCGACCGCCACGCTGATGGGCGCAGCCAGGGCGACGGCTTCGTCGCCCTCTTCGTCGTCCTCCTCGCTGACTTCAGCGCTGGCTTCGGTGTCCGTGGCCGCAACTAGCTGCGGGGCGTCGAGCTGGCTGAGCACGCGGCCAAAGACATCCAGGGTGATGAGATCGGTGCCGGTGATCTGCACCTGCACCCGCGTGTTGCGCGGCAGGTCTTGCGCGCCCACGGCAGTGAACACCAGCGGCAGGCCGTCCACACGCACCGCGCCTTCGCGCAGCACGCTGGCCTCAAACGTGTCGAGCCCTTGCTGGGCTAGATAGCGCAGCGTCCAGTAGCGTTCTAGCGCCGACTGGTGGGTGGCGTAGGCCTTGTAGGTGTCTTCGAACGATTCGACGATGGCGTACAGCAGCGGGTCGCGCGGCTTGAACGGCGCCTGCAGCAGCGCGGTCTTGCCGAAGCGGGCGCAGGCGATGAGCTGGCCCTGGTTGAGCAGATCGACATAGCGCCGCAGCGGCGAGGTGCACCAGGCGTATTGCGCCACGCCCAAGCCCTGGTGCGGCGCGGGTTTGAGGCCCATGCGGGTGCGCAGATTGGCGCCGAAACCGCTCTGGCTGCGGTAGATGCCGGGCATGCCCAGCTCGGCGAGCCAGCCGCCCCAGGTGGCGTTGGCCAGAATCATCAGCTCAGAAACGATGGTGTCGAGCGGCGCGCCGCGTCGGCGCGGCTCGATGCGAACCGTGGCGGCTTCGGCGCCGCGCTCCAGGCCGTCGATGCGGAAGGTGTAGTCCACGCCTCCTGCGCGCTCGGGTTTGCCGCGCACCTGTTCGCGCCCGCGCTTGAGTTGCTGCGCGAACGTCCACAGCCACGCCAGCTCTTTGGCGTGGGGGTAGCTTTGCGTGGCCGGGTCGGCCGTCAGGGCTTCCTCGGTGACCAGGGCGTCGAGCTGATCGTGGCGCAGATTGCTGGCCATGCGCACCTGCTCCACGCGGGTTTCGAATTCGGAAGCCTGGAGGTCGCTGCCGACGGTGCAGTACAGCGACAGCGCGGGGCACTCGCAGCCGGCTTGCAGGGTGAAGGTCTGCACCAGGGCGTCGGGCAGCATGGTGAACTTGTCGCCCGGCATATACACGGTGGACAGGCGGTTGCGCGCGAACTGCTCCCAGTCGGAATCGCGCGTCAGCGCCAGCGCCGGGGCGGCGATATGAATGCCCAGCCGTACCCGGCCATCGTCCAGCCATTGCAGCGAAAACGCATCGTCGATCTCGGTGGTGGCCGAGTCGTCGATGCTGAACGCCGCAGCGGCGGCCAGCGGCAGCGCTTCGTTGAACGACGGCATCGGCAGCGCCGGAAAGGCCGTGCCCTTGGGAAAGCGTTCCAGCAAAAAGCGCTGCATGTGAAACGCCCACGGCGAGGCGATGGCCCCGGCGTCGCGCAATAGGGTGAGCGCGCCATGCCCGGTCTGCTTGACCGCCAGCGCCACGGCCTTGAACTCCGGGCTGTTTTTGTCGGGCTTGAACAGGATTTGATAGAGCTTTTCCGCGATGGGCTGCGGGCAGCGGCCCGCGGCCAGTTCGGCGGCGAAGGCGTCGATCTGGCGCAGCTGTTCTTCCTTGCGGGCGATGGCCGCGAGCGCGGCCTGCACCTGCTGCGTGGGCGCCTTGCGGAACTGGCCGCCGCGCCCGCGCCGCTGGAAGTAATGCGGCGCGCCGAACAGCCGCAGCAGAATAGCCGCGCGTTGCCCGGCGCCCGGCGTGCCGCCGTAGTAGTCGGCCGCGACCTGATCGAAATGGAATTCGTCTTCCGGGGCGAATTCCCACAGCAGATCGAGGTCGATGCCTTCTTGCTGCGCCTGCGCCCAGTCCATGAGTTCGGCAGGCGCCGGTTTGTCGAAGCGCACCAGCGCCTGCGCCGCCTTGATTTTCTGCCGCTTGCCCGAATCGAGCTCGACCTGCAGACTGGCCTCGGCCTCGCTCATGATGCGACCGGCGTGGAACTTGCCACCATCTTCGAACAGCACATTACTCAATCGGAGTCTCCGTCAAACGAACTAAAGCGCGCAGCCCGCCCGGCCGCCCGAAGGGCTGCGCCGCCCCCTCGGGGGGCAGCGAACGCAGTGAGCGTGGGGGCCCACCGCAGCCCGCCCGGCCGCCCGAAGGGCTGCGCCGCCCCCTCGGGGGGCAGCGAACGCAGTGAGCGTGGGGGCTCACCTCTCATAGGGTCATACCGCCGTCAACCTCGATGACCGCGCCGCTGATGTAGGAGGCTTCGCTACTGGCGAGAAAGGCATAGACGCTGGCGATTTCTTCCGCCTTCCCCAGGCGGCGCAGCGGCACGCGCTCGGCCATTTGCTCCATGACCTTGTCGGGAATGGTGGCGAGCATGGGCGTCTGGATGAAGCCGGGCGCCACCGCGTTGACCCGCACGCCCTTGGGGCCGAGTTCGCGCGCCCAGGTCTTGGTCATGGCGATGATGCCGGCCTTGGTCGCGGCGTAATTGGTCTGGCCGAAGTTGCCGTACAGCCCCACCACGCTGGAGGCGCTGAGGATGGCGCCGCGGCCGCGCTCGATCATGTGCGGCGCGACGATCTGGGTGCAGCGGAACACCGCGCGCAGGTTCACGTCGATCACGGCGTCGAACTGCTCGTCGGTCATTTTCACCAGCCGCGCATCGCGGGTGATGCCCGCGTTGTTCACCAGGGTGTCGATTTTCCCGAACTGGGCGATGGCGGCGTCGACCAGCGCGGTAAACGCGGTGCGGTCGGACACGTCGAGCGCCTGCGCCAGCACTTGAGCACCGCCGCGGCGCAACTCGTCTGCAACGGGGTCGAGGGTGGCCGGGTTGCGGTCGCATAGCACCAGGTGCGCGCCTTCGGCGGCGAATTTGCGCGCCGTGGCCAGGCCGATGCCTTGCGCCGCGCCGGTGATGAGGGCGATATGGTCTTGAAGTCGCATGAGGAGAGTCCTTTAAAAGTCGTTTGAAGCGGGGTTGAGGCACCACCGCAGAACCGGGTCGAGATGCTGCTGCGCGTAATCCGACAGCGCATGATCGCCGCCGGGCAGCACGCTGCACTTCGCGCCGCGATAGCGTGCGGCCATTTCGCGCCAGTCCAGCACCTCGTCGCCCTGTGCAATGATGACCAGGTAACGTTGCGGATCGGGGACAGGGGCGCGCAGATCGCCCACTTCCAGCGCGTGGAGCTCATCCACATGCTGCGCGGTGAAGTTGAATTGCAGCGCCGGGTCGTGCCAGGCGGTGAGGTGGCCGATCTGCCCGCGCAGATCGCGCGCCGGATCGACCGCGGGGTTGAGCAGCGCCGCGCGGGCCTGCAGGGTGTGCGCCAGGTACGTGGCGTAAAACCCGCCGAGCGAACTGCCGATGAGACAGAGATCGTCGCCGCGTATGTTGCCCAACAAGTCGTGGCACAGCGTCATCGCCGCGCGCGGCGAGGGCGGAAGCTGCGGGCAGAGCCAGCGCAGCGGTGGCTGACCTTGGCGGGTGCGCTGCTGATTGATTTGCTCAACGCGCTGCGCTGTGATGCGCGCCTTGGCGGATTGCGGCGACGAACGAAAGCCGTGGAGATAGAGCAGGGTGGGCATGGGGGCAGATTCAGCGCGGCGCGAGCGGGCGCCGCCCCTGAATGCTACCCGCCCATAGACCGGGGTTCAGCTTCGCGCCGGAGTCGAGGCCGGCATGGGCGCCCCGGCCGTTTCGGGCTGGCCTTCGTCTTCCGGCCAGTCGCGGATGTAGGCTTTGAGCATCTGGTTCTCGAAATCTTGCTCGCGCACCACGGCCTGGGCTACGTCGTGAAAGGAAATCACGCCCAGCAGCGCATCGTCCTGCATCACCGGGATGTAGCGCACGCCGGCCTCCAGCATGGTGCGGCGCAGGGTGTCGAGGGTGGTTTCGGGGCCGCAGACTTCGTAATGCGTGTCCATGCGTTCGGCCACGATGTGATCGCCCAGCACGCCTTCGCCCTCGGCGACCGCGGCCATCACTTCCGAAAAAGTGAGCAGGCCGACGAGCTTGCCGTGCGCCATGACCACCAGCGAGCCGATGTCATGCTGGGCCATGGTCTGCACCGCCTGCAGCAGGCGGGCCTCGGGCGCTATGGTGAACAGCACATGACCTTTCACCCGCAGAATGTCGCTGACTTTCATGGCGTTCTCCTCTGTTTTTTCAGTAGGTGAAATATAGTCAGTCCATTGCGTGCAGACCAGAGGTCATTCCCGCAGATCTTGCGCTTGCTGGGCGCCCCCTGGGTCGGCTCGCCGACCCGCCCCCCGTGGGGGGTCAAGGAAACTTGGGGCGGCCCGGCATTTCCTTGACAGCCCATTTTTGAACCAAACGCCATGTCCGCCCATCATCCCTCCTCCATTCCCCTCGTATTGCTGCACGGCGCGGGCGGCGACGCCAGCGTGTGGGCGGCGCAGACCGACTGGTTGACGGCGCGCGGCTGGCATTGCCTGGCGCTGGAGTTTCCCGCGCACGGCGCCACGCCCGCGCCGCCGCTGGCCCGCATCGAGAGCATGGCCGACTGGGTCTGGTCGCAGCTCGACGCTCGTCAGATCGGCCCGGTGGTGCTGGCCGGTCACAGCATGGGTTCGCTGGTGGCGCTGCATGCCGCAGGCCAGCGCCCCGGTCAGCTCAGAGGGCTGGCGCTGCTGGGCATTTCCTGGCCCATGCGGGTGTCGCGCAAGTTGCTGGCGCAGGCCGAGGAGGCGCCGCAAGAGGCCATCGACAACGTGGTGAAGTGGTCTTACGCCCAGGCGGAGCCGCTCACCCCCGCGCCGGGTTTTCAGTCGCCGCAGGCCTACCGCGAGCTGTTGCTGCGGCAACAGGCCCATTGGGCCGAGGGCAGTCTGCTGGCCTCTGATCTCGCCGCCTGCGACCGCTATTCGGCGGGCGAGGCGGCGGCGCGCTCGTGGGGCGGGCCGACCCTGTTTTTGCTCGGCGAGCACGACCGCATGACGCCGCCCGCCCAAGCCGAAGACCTGCGCGCGGCGCTGCCGCGCCAGCGCACGGTGATGCTCGATTGCGGTCACAACCTCATGGCCGAAGCGCCGCACGCCGTGGCCCACGCGCTGGCTGACTGGATGGAGCGCGAACTCGGCATGGCGGTGTGAGGCGACGAGGCGACTCGGTCGCAGGCGCCCAAGCGCAGCCGCGCCGTGCCGCACCACACGGTGAGCACCACCCGGCCTGAGCCGCGTACCGTGTAGCCGTCGCCAGGGTGCAGAAACACGTCGTCCGGCTGGCCTTCTTCGGTGAGCCAGACGCGCGCCGGGCCGGGCTGTGACGCCAGCGTCTGCGCCGACTCCAGCCGCACGCTTTGCCCTGCGGCGTTGCGCAGCGTCAGCGAATCGCCGGGCTGCAACAGGATCCAGTTGCGCTGGATGGACACTTCGGTCTGCGGCATGATGACCTCCCGTTGGCTTGTCACGATAGCATGTCAAAAAGGCATGAAGGCGAAGGGCGCCAAAGAGTTCTCGGTTTGCTCTCGGCCTTCAGTTCGATTGAAGTCTAGGCGGCCGATCGGCCTGTAAAAAGCGCAAATACGGAAGGTTCATCATGCGAAAAATGGATGATGGTGCCCAACGCCAAGCCGCCGCTTCGGCCGTGCTGACGCCGCGCAGTCGTCAGGTCGATGCGGGCAATTTGCGCGGCTTCGAGGCGGCGGCGCGGCTAGGAAGTTTCACTGCCGCGGCCGATGCCCTGGCGCTGACGCAATCTGCGCTCAGCCGCCAGATCCAGACCCTGGAAGTCAGCGTCGGCGTGCCGCTGTTCGTGCGCGAGGGGCCGCGCGTGCGCCTGTCACCCGCGGGCGAGCAGTTCGCGGTGGTGGTGCGGCAGGCGCTGCAGCAACTCGACGCCGCGGTGGAGGGGCTGCGCGCCAGCCAGGGGCGGCCGCGGGTGCAGATCACCACCTTTGCCTCGCTCGCCAGCCAGTGGCTCATTCCCCGGCTGGGAGATTTTCAGAGCGCCCATCCCGACATCGACATCGCCGTCGAAACCTTCGACAACCTCAGCGATCTGGAAGCCGGCGGGCTGGACATCGCCATCCGCCGCCTGCGCGACGACAACCCCTTGGCCCGCGCGCCGCACACCGCTTTTCTGTTCGGCGAACAAATCACCCCGGTGTGCAGCCCCGCGCTGGCGCAGACCGGGCGCGCGCCCGGCGCTCTGGACGATCTACCCCGCTGCGTGTGGATCGACGATGTGCGCATCCACAGTGCGCCGCCCATCGCCCGCGCCAATCTGCAGGCGCTGTCGTGGGGCGGCTGGTATGCGGGGCTGGGCTTGCCGCAACCCGAGCCGCAGCGCTGGCTGCGGTTCAACTACACCTATCAGGTCATTCAGGCCGCGGTGGCCGGGCAGGGCGTGGCGATGGGGCAGATCGGCCTCATCCGCGATCTGCTGGCCGCAGGCACGCTGATCGCCCCGGTGGGCCGAAGGGTCGATGCCGGCTACGGCTACTACCTGGCGGTGCGTTCCGGCGCGCAGCAGCGCCCGGAAGTGGCAGCCATGCTGGACTGGCTGCAGCAGCAGTTCGAGGCGTGGCGGGCCATCGAGATCGGCGGCTGAGAGGACATGCAGGGGCGCAGTCTTGCGTCAATGTTCGGCGCGCTGCAGCGGGTGGCGCAGGCGCTGCAGGGCGTGCAAGGAAGCGGCTTTGGCGCCGTCCACCCAGGCGCTTTCACCCACGGGTTTGGGGTTTTGCAGGCCAATGCGGCGCAGGCGGGCGTTGAGTTGATGCGCGGCGGTGTGGCGGTCGGACTGCCGGGTGCGGAAGGTGAAGGCCAGCGAGACGGACAGGTTGGAATGCGTCCACACCCGATGCGGCGCGATGAAAGGGTGATGCAAACCCAGCCCGGGTCGCAGCGAGAAGTGCAGGGCGCGCTGCTCGAACTCCGGTTTGTAGGGCGGCCGCGTGCCCTCGTAGGCCAGCAGCCGGTCTTTCTGCGCCGGGCTCATGATGAGCGGGTCGGTCTGACTCCACAGATCGGCGGTCTTTTCGCCGCGAATCTGCAGCAGAAAATTCATCTCCCGATCCATGTGATACGGCGTGACGGCGCCTTGCGCCGAGATGAACACATAGGTCGAGTACCAGGTGATGTGCGGGTCGAGCGGGTGCGTGTGCGCGGTGATCTCCGCCAGCAAGCTCTCGATCTGCGGCCGGTATATCGCATCCTGCTCGGGGTTGCTGATGCAGATATAGCCGTGCAAGGGCTCGAAGTGCGTCAGCAAATGGTCGAGCGTCAGCTCCGTATCCGTGCGGACAAAAGAGGCATCGAAGTCGGCATCGGGCGCAATGTCGCCGCGGCGGAACGACACCTTGTTGGCCGGATGGCGGCGGGCCAGCTCGAACAAAGGTTCGATGTCGAACATCGGGTGCTGGTTCAGCCGATGCTGCAGCAGAAAAGGGTGGCGGTTGTAGTGGCTTTGCATTTGCGCCGGGTCGAACTGCAGCCAGCCTTCGCTGTCTTGTTGCCCGCGTTGCAGCAGGCGGGCGTACTGCTCGGCACTGACGAATTCGCCCAGCATGAAAGCCTCCCGGGAGTGGAGAGAGTGTTTTGTCGCACTTTACAAACGCACCGGGGCGTTGTCCATCCGGGGCGCCACGAGGGGGCTCTGGCTCAATCAGGCGGCTACGTTTGTGCGTGGCGCAGGCGTCGCAAGGCCATGCGGGCGGGGTCGATGCTGTCGGCCAGGTCGGTTTCGAGGGGCAGCGGCGTGCCTTCGATTTGGGCCAGCAGGGTTTCGGCCAGCAGCGGGGCAAGGGTGAGGCCGCGCGAGCCCATGCCCGTGCACACGGCCAAGCCCGGCAAGCGGGGGAGTTCGTGCAATTGTTTGCCGGCGGCGCGCAGGGGGTTGGCCAGCAGCGGCGCGAGGTCGGCGATGGGGCCGCAGTAGGGCAGACGGTCGGCGCTGGCCGCGCGCGTGCCGACAAAGTGGCGCAGCGCGGCAGTGTGTTCGGGCAAGGGCGGCGAAGCGGTGAGCGCGCTCAGGCCCGCGCGGTTGTGCGCCCAGGCTTGTTCGGGGGTGAGGGGCTGGTCTTCGGTTTCAAAGGTAGCGCCGATCAACAGCCAGTCTTGCTCGCCAGACTCTTGCAGCAGGCGCACCGCCGCGCGCGGCAGGCGCAGCACATAACCGCTGCCCATCCACGGCTGTGCAAGCCCTTGCAGCGCGGGCCAGAGGCGGGCGGGCAGCGCCTGCGCCTGGCCGCGCAAGGGGTGCAGGGGCAGCCAGTCGGGGCTGGGGATCAGCCCGCTGGCGGCCAGCAGCGCCGGGGTTTGCACGGCAGCCGCGAGCACGATTTGCGGTGCGTGGGCCAGCGCTTGCCCGGCGGCGTCGAGCACGCGCCAGACGCTGCCGTCGCGTTGGAGCCGGGCGGCTTGGGTGTTGCAGCACAGGGTGATGCGCGGGGAGTCGAGCCAGGCTGTGCACAGGGCCTGATTGGCGAGCACGGCGCTGTCCACTTGCCAGCCGACTTCGTTCCATTGCGCCATTTCGGCGGGCAGGCGCATGCTTGAGCGCCAGTCTTGCATGCGCTTTTCGTCGGCGGCGTCAGCGGGGGTGAGGGTGGCCGGGCCGAATTGCGCGAGGTCGCCCGAATCGGGCGGCAGCGCGCGGCGCAATGCGGCCATGCCGACGCGGGTGAGGCGCGAGAGCAGGTTGTCGTCTGCCGAGGGCTGAAGATGCGCCAGCCCTGCGGGCATGGCTGAGCCGCCGCCCGCGGGGCGTGGGGCGGATTCGAGAACTTCGACCGTCCAGCCGCGCTGCGCCAAGGCATGAGCGCAGGCAGCGCCGCTCAGACCGGCGCCGATGACTACGGCATGCCGCGGCAGCGCTGCGGGCCAGGGTGCGGGCAGGGTGTGGCGGGTGCGCTTCCAGAGGGGGTTGAAGGTGGCTTGCAGGCGCTGCCGCTTGCCGCCCCAGCCGGGTTGCAGTTCGATGGTGAAACCGGCCTGCTCCAGTCCTTTTTGCACGGCATGCGCCACGGTGTAGCTGGCCGCGCGGGCGCCGGGCTTGACCAGGCGGGCGAGGGCGCGAAAGAGCTCGGGCGTCCACATGGCGGGGTTGCGCGCGGGCGCGAAGCCGTCGAGGTAGAGCGCGTCGGCGGCCAGCTTGAGTTTGGGCGCGAGTTCGGCGGCATCGCCAAAGGCCAGCAGCAGATGCACCCCGCCGCCGGACTGCTCCAAGGCGGGCAACTCCCCCTCCCAAGCTCCCCCACGAGGTGGGGGAGGCGTGGTTACTCCCTCTCCACTTGTGGGGAGGGTTGGGGTGGGGATGGGTTCCCCGGCGGGCAGCGCAGCCGGAGCGTGGGGGGCGTCCAGCCTGTTCGCATCAAGAAGGATGCGGTGCAGACCGCGTACCGGAGCGGGCCATTGCGCGGCCAGTTCCACGGCGAGCGCTTGCAATTCGGGCGGGGCATGGCGCAGCAGATCGGCGGCGCGCACCGGGTGCAGTTCCAGGCTGACGTAGTCGAGCCGGGCGCAGCGCTGCGGGTCGGCGCGCCATGCGGCCCAGGTGGCGAGAAAATTCACCCCGAGACCGAAGCCGGTTTCCAGCACGGTGAACTGCTCGCGGCCCGCCCAGCGCGGCGGGGCGTCGAGCAGGCCGCAGCCCTGCAGATAAACCCCGCGCGCCTGCCCGAGCGCGCCAGCGCGGCTGGCGTAGATGTCGCCGTAGCGCGGGCTGGACGCCTGGCCACTGGCGTCGGGGGCGACTTCGGCGTATTCCAGCAGCGGATCGACCTTGGGCTTCAATCGACCAGGGTGAGCGAGAGCGCGTCCAGGCCGTACAGGCCGTCTTCGGTCAGCACCAGGTCCATGAGCTGGTCGTGCGGCTGCATGTCGAGCTGGTGCAGCTCGCAGCAGGCATAGCTCAGGCCCACGGTGTAAACCTCTTCGCGCCCGGCCAGGTAGCGGTCGTAATAGCCGCCGCCATAGCCCAGGCGCAGCCCGACGTCGGCAAAGCCCACGCAGGGGACGAGCAGGGTGGTGGGGTTGAGCACGGCCTCGCCCGTGGGTTCGGCGATGCCATAGGGGCCAGGGCGCAGCGGCTCGCCCGGCGCCCAAGCGAAGAAGGTCATTTCCTTGGTGGCTTCATTGACGCGGGGCAGGGCGAGGGTGCATTCGGGGTGCGCCGCCAGCCATTGGGTGACGGCAGGCATGGGGTCGAACTCGCCGCGGGTGGCGCAGTAGGCGCCGAGGGTTTCGGGCTCCAGGGCGTCGAGCACCTGCAGCAGGCGCTCGGTCAGCTCGGCATCGCGGCGTTCCAGGTCGGGCAGCGCCTGACGTTTGGCGATCAGCTCGCGCCGCAGATTGGGGCGCAAATGCTGATCAGTCTCTGGGGACAATGGGTCGTATAGGGGCGGGTTCACGGTAAGCTGACGTCCTATGAGAATGAATCGGTTGTTGCCGCTTATTTTGCGCCGCTTCGCGCGTTGTTTCGGCGGGCTGGGTCTGAGTGTGCTCACACCGCTGGCGATGGCGCAGTCTGCGCCCATCGCCGCCCGTGCGGCGGCGCCCGCTGCGCAGGCCAGCGTGAGTGCGGCGCCGGTGGTCATGCCGGCCATGCCCGTCATTCCGGTCGATCAGGCGCAGTTGCTGCTGGCCGCGCAAAAGGCCTCGCAGCGCGGCGACCCGCAGCCCGCGCTCGATGCCCTGCGGCAACTCAAGGGCACGCTGCTCGAACCCTGGGTGGCTTACTGGGCGATCAAGCCCACGCTCTCCGAAGCCACGCAGGCCGATTTCGATACCTTCGCCCGCAACTACCCGCACACCTATGTGCTCGACCGTCTGCGCAACGACTGGCTGTTAGAGCTGGGCAAGCGCGAAGACTGGACTGATTTCAACCGCGTCTATCCGCACTTCATCATGCGCGACGACCCGCAGGTGCAGTGCTACGACCTGCAGAGCCAGTTCGTCACCCAGCATGCCGACGTGACGGCGCAGGTGTTCAAGCTGTGGATGGATCAGCGCTATGGCGGCGTGGGCTGCAATAGCGCGGCCAGCGCGCTGCTGCAAGACGGCGCCATGCCGCGCGAGATGCTGTGGCAGCGTATGCGCCGGTTTTACGAAGACGGCTACGCCAAACGGGCGCGCGATCTGCTCGCGCCCTTTCTGCCGACGGGGAGCTGGCGCATTCTGGCGCAGACCGACGCCGACGCAGTGCGCTACCTGCTGGGTGTGGTGCGGCGGGGACCGTCTGCGGCGATCGCCAACGCCGATCAGCGGCAATATCTGGTGCTGGCGCTGCTGAGCATGGCGCGGCAAGATCCAGGGCAGGCCGCACGCCTGCTGCAAGACAATTTCTCCGCGCTGCCCGCGCGAGACCGGGCCCAGATCTGGGGACGCATCGGTCTGTCGGCCGCGCTGGGTCTGCAGCCCGAAGCCGCCCGCTGGTATGCCCGCATGGGCCAGGCCGATCCGGCCTTTGTGCCTTCGACCACGGTGCTCGAATGGCAGGTGCGCGCCGCGCTGCGTTCGCAAGACTGGGCGCAGGTGCGCAGCGTCACACGCACGCTGATCGATCAGGGCGACAAAGATCTGTCTTGGCGCTACTGGCACGCCCGCGCGCTCGAAAAACTCGGCCACCCGATCGAGAGCCGCGCGCTGCTGGCCGAGGTGGCGAATCCCTGGGATTTTTACGGCCAGCTCGCTACCGACGCGCTGGGCATGAAGGTCAGCCTGCCGGCTTCCCTGCCCCCGGCGCCTTTGTCGGTCGTTGCGCAGCAAGCGGCGCGGCCGGGGCTGCAGCGCTCGCTGGCCTTGTTCAGCATCGACCTGCGCAACGAGGCGGTGCGCGAATGGAATTTTTCGCTACGCGGGCTCGACAACCAGCAAATGCAGGGTGCAGCCGAACTGGCCTGCCAGCAACAGCTCTGGGATCGCTGTATCAACACCAGCGAACGGGTGACGGGCGGGGTGGACATCACCCAGCGCTACGCCATGCCTTACCGTGAAGCCATCGCCAAAGCCTCTGCGGCCGAAGACGTGAACGAGGCTTTTCTCTACGGCCTGATCCGGCAGGAGTCGCGCTTTATCGCCAATATCAAGTCGTGGGTGGGCGCTTCGGGGCTGATGCAACTCATGCCGGCCACCGCCAAACTGGTGGCGCGCAAGATCGGCCTGACCGATTACAGCCACGACCAGATCGCCGACGTGGGGGTGAATGTGCAGCTCGGCAGCGCCTACCTCGGCGGGCTGCTGCAGCAGTTCGATGGCTCCGAGGCGCTGGCCGCCGCGGGCTACAACGCCGGGCCGGGGCGGCCGCTGCGCTGGCGCAATATGGGCCTGCCCGATCAGCCGCTGCTGCCCGGCGCCATCTTCGCCGAAAACATTCCCATTCCCGAAACCCGCGATTACGTCAAGCGCGTACTGGCCAACGCCACGGTGTACGCCGCCATCCTCAGCGGCAAGCCGCAGTCGCTCAAGGCCAGACTGGGCGATGTGGGCTCGCCCGACGCCATGCTGGCGAGCAATCAGGGCAATCGGCCCTGAGTAATCCGCACTGAGCAGTCCGCACTGAGCGCCCCCACGTTTCCTTCAGAGGCAACATGGGGTGCCGGGGCTTGATGCGGCGCATTCCCCTTCCGGCGGGGTTCTGGCACACTTTGCCCTGTCGCGATCTTTCAGGAACTCTCATGCAGCAGCAGAACATTCTCGTCATCGGCGGCAGCGGTTTCATTGGCAGCCGCCTGGTCAACGCCCTGTCGCTGGCCAATCATTTCGTCACCGTGCCCACCCGCCGCCGTCAGCGCGCCCGTCATCTGGTGCAACTGCCGCTGGTCGATGTGGTCGAGACCGATGTGCATGATGACGCCAAGCTGGCCAAACTGGTGGCCGGACGCGACGCCGTGGTCAACCTCGTGGGCATTCTGCAAGGCAAGCGCGGCCAGCCCTACGGCGCCGACTTCGCCCGCGCGCATGTCGATTTGCCGCGCCGCATCGCCGCCGCCTGCGCGCAGCAGGGCGTGCGCCGCGTGGTACACATGAGCGCGCTTGAGGCCGATTCCAACGGGCCGTCGATGTATCTGCGCTCCAAGGGCGACGGCGAGGCGGCGCTCAAGGCGCAGGCCGGGATCGACCTCACTATTTTTCGGCCCTCGGTGGTGTTCGGCCCCGAAGACAACTTTCTCAATACCTTCGCCAAGTTGCAGCGGGTGTTTCCGGTCGTGCCGCTGGCCGGGGCGAAGACCCGTTTTGCCCCGGTGTATGTCGGCGACGTGGTCACGGCTTTTGCCAGCAGCCTCGTGGGCCCGCAGGCGCGTGAAACCCTCGGCCAGACTTACGAACTTTGTGGCCCGGGCACCTACACCTTGGCCGAACTGGTGCGGCTTTCCGGCCAGTGGGCGCGGGTGGGCGGCGGCAGAGGGCGCAGCATCATCCCCCTGCCCGACGCGCTGGGACGGCTGCAGGCGCTGATGATGGAACTCGCTCCGGGCGAGCCGGTGATGAGCCGTGACAACCTCGACTCGATGAAGGTCGACAGCGTATGCAGCGGGGCCCTGCCCGGCTTCGCGCCGGAGCTCGGCGTGCCGCACCCCGAGTCTTTGGAGGCCATCGCCCCCACCTATCTCGACCCGAAGTATCAGGAGTCGGAATACGGGCCGATGCGGGCGACTGCGGGGCGCTGATTTTCCAAGGGCATCCACCATGCGCCGGCCGCATGGCGGCCATGCGAAAAAACGGTTTGGAAAGCGCGGGGTCGGGCGGGACAATGGCGGCCTTTATCTCCCGCGCGAAGGACCGTCATGTTCATCCTGCACATCGGCAACAAAAATTATTCCTCCTGGTCCATGCGCCCCTGGGTGGCGATGACCGCGTTTGGCATTCCCTTCGAAGAACGCCCGCACTGGCTCGACACGCCCGAGTTTGCCGCGCAGTTGTCGCCCCTCTCGCCCGTGGCGAAGGTGCCGGTGCTCGAAGACGGCGATCTGCGCATCTGGGACTCGCTGGCCATCGGCGAATACCTGGCCGAGCGTTTTCCGGAGCTCGCACTCTGGCCGCAAGACGTCGCTGAGCGGGCGCTGGCCCGCAGTCTGTGCGCCAGCATGCACAGCGGCTTTGGCGCCTTGCGCGAGCACATGGTGATGAACATCGAGGCCGATCTGCCGGGCCGGGGCTGGAACCCGGCCGTGCAGCGCGACATCGACCAGATCCTGCGCATGTGGCAAGGCGCGCTGCAGACCAGCGGCGGCCCCTTCCTCTTCGGCGCATTCGGCCTGGTCGATGCGTTCTACGCCCCGGTCTGCATGCGTTTTGTCACCTACCGCCCCACGCTGCCAGACTGGGCCTGGCGTTATGTGCAGGAAGTCGCTGCCCATCCGGCGGTGGTCAAGTGGACGACGCAAGCCAGGGCCGAGGGGGTTTTCTTGCCCGCGGATGAGCCTTACCGGGCGCAAGGGGCACTGGCCAGTGAGAGTCATGCGGCTTCTCCCATAGCCTGCTTTGATGCGCAGGTTCCGTATTTCGCTGTGATTTTTTCATCCCTACGGTCCGCGGACGACGCTGGCTATGAGGCCATGTCACGGCGCATGGCCGAATTGGCGCCCCAACAAGCGGGCTACCTTGGGATCGAGAGCGTCCGGCGCGCAGACGGCTTTGGCATCACCGTGTCTTATTGGTCGTCCCTAGATGCGGTGGCCCGCTGGAAACAACAGGTCGAACACCTTGGCGCGCAAGACCTGGGCAAGGCCAAGTGGTATGTCGACTATGCAGTCCGCGTCGCCCGAGTTGAGCGTTCCTACGCCAAGGTGAAGGTTGACCGGGCCGTGGTTTGATTCGCGCTGCGGTGCGGGTCTTACACTGCACCGCTTTGCGTCTTCAACTGCCTCATGCTCAACGCTGCCCAGGAACGTGCCGTCGCCCATCTGTCCGGGCCTTGCCTCGTCATCGCCGGGGCGGGCAGCGGCAAGACGCGGGTCATTACGCACAAGATCGGGCGGCTGCTGCGCGCTGGGCTTGAGCCCGATCAGATCGCGGCCATCACCTTCACCAACAAGGCGGCAGCCGAAATGCGCGAGCGTGCGGCGCAACTGGTGGACAAGCGCGGCGTGGCCAGCAAGCTCGCCATCTCCACCTTCCACGCTTTAGGCGTGCGCATGTTGCGCGAAAGCGGGCAGGCGCTGGGGTTGAAGCCCAAGTTCTCCATCCTCGCCGCCGACGACGTCACCGGCCTGCTGCGCGATGCCGGCGCCACCACCGATAACGCCCAGGCGCGTCGCTGGCAGTGGACCATCAGCTTGTGGAAAAACGCCATGCTCACGCCCGAAGCGGCGGCGCGCGTGGCCGAGAACGACGACGAGCGCGTGGCCGCCAAGGTGTACGCGCGTTATGCCGACATGCTGCAGGCCTATCAGGCGGTCGATTTCGACGACCTGATCTGGCTGCCCGTCACCCTGTTGCAGCAGCACGCCGACGTGCGCGAGCACTGGCAGAACAAGCTGCGCTATCTGCTGGTGGACGAATACCAGGACACCAACGCCGCGCAGTACGACCTGCTGCGTCTGCTGGTGGGCGACAAAGGGCGATTTACCGCAGTGGGCGACGACGACCAGAGCATCTACGGCTGGCGCGGCGCCACGCTGGACAATCTGCGCCGCCTGCAGACCGACTGGCCCACGCTCGAAGTCATCAAGCTGGAGCAGAACTATCGCTCGACCAACGCCATTCTGCGCGCGGCCAACGCCATCATTCAGAGCAACCCCAAGCTCTATCCCAAGAGCCTGTGGAGCGAGCACGGCGAGGGCGAGGCGGTGGAGGTACGCGCCGCGCAGAATGAAGACGAAGAGGCGCAGATGGTGGCCGCGCGCATCCAGGCGCTGCGCAGCGGGCGCAATGCCGAACTGGCGCACATCGCCGTGCTCTACCGCGCCAATCACCAGTCGCGTCCGCTGGAGCAGGCGCTGCGCCGCGCCAACATTCCCTATGTGGTCAGCGGCGGGCAGAGCTTTTTCGACCGGGCCGAGATCAAGGACGTCTGCGCCTATCTGCGGCTGCTGGCCAATCCCGACGACGATCCCGCCTTTTTGCGCGCCGTCACCACGCCGCGCCGGGGCATCGGGCCGCAAACTCTGGCGGCGCTGAGCACCTTCGCCGGGCAATGGAAAGTGTCGATGTTCGAGGCGCTGTTCCGCGACTCCATGCCTGCCGCGGTGGGCGCGCGCCCGGCCGATCATCTGCGCGAGTTTGGCCGTCTGCTGCACGACATCGAATGGCGTGCCCGCACCGCACCGGCCGGTGAGTTGCTGCGCGAGATGCTCGAGACCATCGGCTTTCGCGCCTGGCTGGAAGAGCACAGCGACAACCCGCGCGAGGCCGAGCAGCGCTGGAAAAACGTGGACGACTTTTGCGGCTGGATCGAGCGCAAGGCCGAAGAAGACAAGGTTGGCCTCACCCAGATCGCCCAGACCATTTCGCTCATCACCCAGTTGCAGGAGCGCGGCGACCAGCGCGACGCCGTGACCCTGTGCACCCTGCACGCCGCCAAGGGCCTGGAGTGGCCGCATGTGGTGCTGGCCGGCTGCGAGGAAGGTCTGCTGCCGTTTTTCACCGACGACCGGCCGCTGACCGACACCACGCTGGAAGAAGAACGCCGCCTGATGTATGTAGGCGTGACCCGCGCGCGCCAGACCCTGGTGCTGAGTTGGTGCCAGAAACGCAAGCAGGGGCGCGGCGCGGCGGGACGCAGCCCCAGCCGCTTCATCGGGGAAATGCAGACCGGGCAGCCCAAGACCAGCAACAAGGACGCCGCCATGGCGCGCATCGCCGCCCTGCGCAGCCGACTGGGCGCGGCGGCGGCCGAGGAAAGCGCTGCCGCTGCTGAGGCTGAAGCGAAGACTTGATCAGGGCGCAGCCCCTAGCCGAATCGCCCCGAATCGGCTATGTTCTCGAAATCGAACGGGCGTGCTTTTTTCCGTTGCGCTGCATTCAAAACAAAGCAGGAGACAGTTCATGGAGCGGATCTGGCTGGCGAACTATCCCGCAGGCGTGCCTGCGGACATCGACCCGGACATTTTTTCCAATGTTGGAGCGCTGCTGGGGCGCAGCTTCAAGGCCTACGCCGAGCGTCCCGCCTACGCCTTCATGGGGCACAAGACGACTTACGCGCAGTGGGAGGAGCAAAGCACCGCGTTGGCGGCTTATCTGCAATCGCTGGGGCTGAACAAGGGCGACCGCGTGGCGATCATGATGCCCAATGTGCCGCAATATCCGGTGGCGGTCGCCGCCGCGCTGCGTGCCGGGCTGGTGGTGGTCAACGTCAACCCGCTCTACACCCCGCGCGAACTCGAACACCAGCTCAAGGACAGCGGGGCGGTGGCCATCGTCATCCTCGAAAACTTTGCCCATACCCTGCAGCAGGTCATCGCGCGCACGGCGGTGCGTCACGTGATCGTGGCGAATATGGGCGAAACCCTCGGTTTTCCGCTGGGCGCCATCGTCAACTATGTGGTGCGACACAAAAAGCGGCTGGTGCCGCGCTGGTCGCTGCCGGGCCATGTGGCCTGGAAGGCGGCGCTCGGTCAAGGGTCTGGCCTGGCCTTCAGTCCGCCGCAGGTGGGGGCGCAAGACGTGGCCCTGCTGCAATACACCGGCGGCACTACCGGCGTGGCCAAGGGCGCCACGCTCACTCACCGCAACATCGTCGCCAACATCGTGCAGTCCGCCGCCTGGTATGCCCCGGCGCTGGGCAAGCTGCCTGCTGGAAAGCAACTCAACACCATTTGCGCGCTGCCGCTCTATCACATCTTCGCTTTCACTGTGATCATGATGCTCAGCGCGCACGAGGGCGGCATGATGATTCTCATCCCCAACCCGCGCGACTTACCGGCCACGCTCAAGGAACTGGCGAAGTACGAGGTGCACTCTTTCCCGGCGGTGAACACGCTGTTCAACGGCCTGCTCAACCACCCGGACTTCGACACGGTGAACTGGAAGGCGTTGAAAATGTGTCTGGGCGGCGGCATGGCGGTGCAGGAGGCCGTGGCCAAGCGCTGGCTGGAGCGCACCGGCTGCCCCATTTGCGAGGGCTACGGCCTGTCTGAAACCTCGCCCTCGGCCATCTGCAACCCCACCGATACCGACCGCTATAGCGGCACCATCGGTATGCCGATTCCGTCCACCGAGTTGCAACTGGTGGACGACAACGGCCGCGAAGTGGCGCCCGGTTTGCCCGGTGAAATTGCCTTGCGCGGGCCGCAGGTGATGCGCGGCTACTGGAACCGCCCGGAAGAATCCGCCAGCACCTTTACCGCCGACGGCTTTTTACGCACCGGCGATATCGGCGAGATCGATGCGCGGGGCTTCGTGAAAATCATCGACCGCAAGAAAGACATGATTCTGGTGTCGGGCTTCAACGTCTATCCCAACGAAGTCGAGGGCGTGGCGGTGATGCATCCCGGCGTGCTCGAAGCCGCCGCGGTGGGCGTGCCCGATGCGAATTCCGGCGAGGCGGTGAAGCTGTTCGTGGTGAAAAAAGACCCGGCGCTGACGGAAGCGCAACTGCGCGACTTCCTGCACGAGCAACTCACCGGCTACAAGCGGCCCAAGTTCATCGAGTTTCGCGGCGAACTGCCCAAGACGCCGGTCGGCAAGATTCTGCGGCGGGAGCTGCGTCCGGACTAGGAGCCCCCACGCTTCGGCTTCGCCTGCGCTGCCCCCCGAGGGGGCTGCCGCCGCCTTGGGGCGGCCCTGCGGCGGCGGCGTGTTCCTGTCCTGGGTGTGGCGGGCGTCAGTGGGTTTGCTGGGTGCGCAGGTCGCGCAGCAGGTTCAGGGTCTGCTGCAGATTGAGGGCGCGGGAGAATACCCAGCCCTGAATCATCGGGCAGCCCGCGCGCTCCATCCACAGCAGGTCGGCGACGGTTTCCACACCCTCGGCCACCGCTTCCAGGTTGAGGGTCTTGGCCATGGTGAGGGTGGCGCGGGCGATGGCGGCTTTGAAGCGGTCGGTGCTCACGCCCGAGGCAATGGCGCGGTCGATCTTGATCTGCGACACCGGCAGGCGGGTGAGATAGCCAAGGTTGGAATAGCCCACGCCGAAGTCGTCGAGCGAGAGCTGCACGCCCATCTGGCGGAATTGCTCGAACACCGCGAGCAGGTCGGGGTTGTGCTCGATTTCCACGTTTTCGGTGAGTTCGAGTACCAGTTTGTCGCGTGGTACGTCGAAACTGGCCGCCATGTCGAAGATGCAGGACACGCAGGCGTTCACATGCAGTTGTCGCGGCGACACGTTGTAGGCCATGGTGCCTGTGAAGCCTTGTTCCTTGCGCAGGCGCGCGAAGCCCTCCAGGGCGACGGACATCATCACCGGGCCGAAGCTGTCGAGCAGGCCGCAGTCGGCCAGGATGGTGATGAACTCGTCGGGCTGCACGCGCTCGCCGTTGCCGCGCGTCCAACGCGCCAGAGCCTCGACCCCAGCGATCTCGTAGGCGCTGCGCAGGATCTCCAGCGTGGCGGAGTCGTCGTGCAGCAGCACGTTTTGCTTGCGTGACCAAATGGGCTGGAAATGCACCTCGAAGCGCCGGTTGGCAATGGCCGCGCGCAGCTCTTCTTCCAGTTGCGAGCGGCGTTCGATGCGCGACTGCAACGCCACCGAGAACGACTCCACGCGATTGCGCCCCAGCATCTTGGACTCATGCATCGCCGCATCCGCGCGCCCCAGCAGTTCGGCCGTGGTGCGGCCGTGCTGCGGGAACACCGCTACCCCGATACTCGCGGTGGTCTGCAGGGTGCGCTCGGCATGGTGCATGGGCTCGCCGAGCGACTGCTGCACCAGCATGGCCATGCGCAGGGCCTGCGCGGCGTCATGCGCGTCGCGGGCCAGGATGAGGAATTCGTCGCCGCCAAAGCGCGCGGCGGTGTTGTTGGGCCGGGCGAGCTGCACCAGGCGCTGCGCGGTTTCCACCAGGACCTTGTCGCCGACGGCGTGGCCCAGCGCGTCGTTGATCAGCTTGAAACGGTCGAGGTCGATGAAGAGCACCGCGAAGCTCTGTCCCGGCGGGGTGACGGCAATTGCGTCTTCCACATGCTTTTCGAACAGGGTGCGGTTGGCCAGGCCGGTGAGCGTATCGCGATAGGCGGCAAGTTCGAGTTTTTCTTCGGCTTGGTGCGCCTTGGTGACGTCGCGCACCACGCCGCGGTAACCCTGAAACAGACCGAGATGGTCGATCATCGGCGAGGCGTCGATCCGCCACCACAGCAAGGCCTGATCCGGCCCGAGGCGGAATGGCACGATGAGATCGCGCACCTCTTCATGTTCTTCCATGAGAAAGCGCAGTTGCGCCCACTCCGGTGAAAACTCCTGCCCCGGATAGAGCGAATTGAGGTTGTGCCCCACCAGATTGAGCGTTGCCAGAGGAGACTCGCTAGCGCGGCGCGAGCTGCGGGTGATGTAGGTCAGGACATCGTTGGGGTCGGACTCCCAGAACCACTCGCTCGACAACTCCGCCAGCATGCGAAAGCGGCTCTCGCTGCGCTGCAGCCGGGTCTGCGTTTGCCGCAACTCGGTGATATCCCAGGTCAGGCCGAAGATGCGCGTGGCGACGCCATCGGGCCCGCGCTCGCGCACCATGCCGTGGTTCATGGTGGTCACTGTGCTGCCGTCCACGCGGATGAAGCGGGTCTCGACCGTCTGCACAAAACCATCGGGGGCACTGATGCGCGCAATCGCCTGTTCCAGCGCGGGCAGATCGGCTGGCGCCACATGGCCCATCCATTCCGGAATGGTGAAGGTCTTGGGCTCATGCCGGTGCGCCTCGTCGAGCCAGTTCTGCTCGGCGTGCAATTGCCCGGTCTGCAGATCGAGTTCCCAGACCGTCAGTCCCGGACTGGTGCGCAGCAGGTCGAGCGAGGTGTCGCTGGCATGCAGTCGGGTGGTGTCCTGCATGAAGCAGAAATAGCCGAGTACCGCGCCTTGTTCACCTGGCGGAAAAGGAACCAGCCGCACCCGCAGCCATCTTTTCGCCTGGCGTCCTGCGTGATGCCCCTGGCGTTCGTATTGCGCGATCTCGCCGCGCAGCACGGCGGCAATGGGTTGCGTGATGGTGACCAGCGTTTCATGCGGAACCAAGGCATCCAGCGACTTGCCCAGCAGTTCCGCCGGGGTCTTGCCCAGCCAGTTCGCATACGCCGTATTGCAATACAACAAGCGGCTGTGCGCATCGAAACAAGCGGCCATCAGCGGCAAATGCTCCGCCCACTGAGCAATGTCCTCGCACCAGGAGTCGGCAACTCGCGCTTGTGTTTCTTGCCCCATATGCCGGGATGTTCCTGCAGAAAAATGAAGAGGAACGGTCACTATTCAATACGAATTTCGATGACCGGGCTCATATCGCTGTTTGTCGTTGTTTGCGACTTTGTAAAGTCTAAGCGAAGCAGCGTAGCAGCGGTAAGCTGCGGAGGATTTGGCGAAATGTGTCAATTTTTGAAACGCCGGAAAAATTGGCTGTTCGAAAGTTGGACAATTTCATCCACATCGCCGCCAAGCAGGAGGGTTGGGCGATTCAGTTCATTGAAAAACATAATCGGAGGGGGTATGAAAAACGTGATGTGGAACTACCGGCATGTAGCCGTGTTGGGCTTGGTGGCGCTTCTGGCGGGGTGTGGCGGGGGTGGGGGTGGAGGAACAGCACCTGCGACCTGCACGGCGGATTGTGTCTCAGGCAAGGTGACAAACAGTTCTGGAGGTGGCGTCTCCGATGTCTACGTCACGGCGACCAACCCAGCAACTGGACAGGTTTGTTCCACTTCTCCCAACAAAACGAGCAGTGATGGCAGTTATGTGTTGTCGACCACGGCTTGTGGAAACAATGCCGTAGTCATTACGGCGCCAATCGGCAGCGACACTGTTGTGAATAGTTGGAATCCCGATCAGCCCAGCACGGGGGTGAATCTCAATCCTGGTACGACGTCCTCGTTAGCAGCCTTTGCCGGTACTTGGACGGCAAGCTACTCATCTTCGTTGCCGTCCGGCGGTGATTCTGGTAGATGCACGGTAGTCGTCAATCAATCAGGAGTGATCGACGCAACCCAAAATGTGAACAACTGCACTTCCAACTTGTACGGGTCTTTCACCTTGACCGGAGCCTTGAGTGATCAAGGGCAGTTTATGGGCAACACGAGCACAGGTGCCACGTATATCGGTCAGTTCGATGCGACTAACAAGTCAGCAAATGGCAAATGGCAGAACAGCGGCAATACGGACAATGGGCCGTGGCTAGCCTCGTTGCCGTGAGCACAAAGTGACTTGAATGGAAACAGGCCGCCTCGGGCGGCCTGTTTCCATTTGGCCGCGGGCTTTTACACTGACCGGCATGACTTCTTCTGTCGTTCATCCTCCCGGTCGGTCCTTTGTCGTCGGCGGTGCGGTGCGTGATGCCTTGCTCGGGCGTCCGCATGGCGACCGCGACTGGGTGGTGGTGGGGGCGACGCCGCAGCAGATGATCGATGCCGGGTTCCTGCCGGTGGGGCGCGACTTTCCGGTGTTTCTGCATCCGCAAACCCACGAGGAATACGCCCTGGCGCGCACCGAGCGCAAGACGGCGCCGGGCTATCGGGGCTTTGTCGTGCAGGCGGCGCCCGAGGTCACGCTGGAGGAAGATTTGTTGCGCCGCGACCTCACCATCAACGCCATGGCGCGCGCGGCGGATGGCACGCTTATCGATCCCTACGGCGGCCAGCGCGATCTGCAGGCGCGGGTGTTGCGGCATGTCTCGGCGGCGTTTGCGGAAGACCCGGTGCGCATTCTGCGGCTGGCGCGGTTTGCCGCGCGCTTCGGCGATTTTTCCGTCGCCCCAGAAACCATGGACTTGATGCGCCACATGGTGCATGCGGGCGAGGTGGACGCGCTGGTGCCCGAGCGGGTGTGGCAGGAACTGGCGCGCGGCCTGATGGAGCCGCAGCCGCAGCGCCTCTTCTCCGTGCTGCGCGATTGCGGCGCGCTGGCTCGGTTGCTGCCGGAGCTAGACCGGCTGTGGGGCGTGCCGCAGCGGTCCGACTATCACCCCGAGATCGACACAGGGGTGCACGTCATGCTGGTGCTGCAGGCGGCGGTCGCACTTGACGCCCCGCTTGCAGTGCGCTGGGCCTGTCTGATGCACGATCTGGGCAAGGGCACGACACCTGCCGATGTCTTGCCGCGCCACATTGGCCACGAGCAGCGCAGCGTGGCGCTGGCGGCCGAAGTGGCGCGAAGACTGCGCGTGCCGACCGACTGCGCCGAGCTGGCCGCCGTGGTGGCCGCCGAGCACGGCAATATTCACCGCTGTCTGGGCTTGGGCGCCGAGGCTACGCTGCGTCTGCTGCAGCGCTGCGATGCCTTGCGCCGACCGGAACGCTTCGCGCAGGCGCTGCTGGCCTGCGAAGCCGATCATCGCGGACGCGGCGGCGACTTTCCGCAGCAACCGTATCCGCAACGCGCGCGCCTGCTGGCTGCACTGGATGCGGCGCAGGGCGTGGACGCGGGGGCGATTGCGCAGCAAGTGACGCAATCGGGCGGCAAGGCCTCCGCGATTGCTCAGGCGGTGCAGGCCGCACGCGAGCAGGCTGTGGCGCTGCGACTGCCACCCCTCATGGCAGGCTGAACGCGATGGTGTCGCAGCATCACCCATCGGGCCGCTCGGGCTGGATCGCGTGGTTGCGCGGTGCGGCGCTTTGCTTCCTTTTCGCCGTGGGCGTGACCGCGCAGGCGGCGTCGCCGCGCACCAATCATCTCGCGGATTCGCACGATCCTTACCTGCTGGAGCATGCCCACGATCCGGTGGACTGGTACCCCTGGGGGGCGCAGGCGCTGGACAAGGCGAGGCGCGAGAACAAGCCCATCTATCTGTCCATCGGTTACTCCGCCTGCTACTGGTGCCATGTGGCGCAGCGCGAGCTTTACCGCAACCCGCAGATCGCCGCGTTGATGAACCGCTGGTTCGTCAACGTGCTGGTCGACCGCGAACAGCGGCCCGACATCGACCACATCTACATGCTGGCGCGGCAACTCATGACGCGCGACAGCGGCTGGCCGAACAATGTCTTCCTCACCCCCGATCTGCAGCCGTTCTACATCGGCAGCTACTTCCCGCCCAAGGCCACGGCGCAGCAGGAGGGCTTTCCCACCCTGCTCGCGACCTTGCACAAGAACTGGACGCAGCATCCGGCCGAGGTCAAGCGCATCGCCGCGCAGATCGCGCAGGCCATGCAGGCTGCTGCGGTTGCGGGCGATGCCTCGGCGCCGATCAACCCCGCGGCCTGGACGCAGGCCGCGCAGACCGAAGCGCTTCACCGCTTCGACGCGTTCGACGGCGGCTTCGCCTCAGCCACTTCTGCCGCGCGTTTTCCGCAGCCGCCGCTGCTGGCCTGGCTGTTGGCGCGTGGCGGCGCGGGCGAGCCGAAAGCGACGCATGCCGTGGTGTTCACGCTGCAGGCTATGGCGCAGGGCGGGTTGATGGATCAGCTCGGCGGCGGTTTTCGCCGCTACGCCGTCGATCCCGGCTGGTCGGTGCCGCATTTCGAGATGATGCTGTCGGACAACGCCCAACTGCTCTCGGTCTATGCGCGGGCCTACGCGCAGACCCGGCTGCCCGACCTGCGCTGGACGGCGCAGCGCACCGCGCGCTTTTTGCTGCGCGATCTGCGCCTGCCACAAGGCGTGTTCGCCACCGCCATCGCCGCCGAGACCGGCGGGGTGGAAGGCGCCACCGATCTGTGGACGACGGCTCAGATCGACGGCGTGCTCGGCCCGCGGCAGGCGCAGGCGTGGTTTGCGCTCTATGCGCTCACGACCGTGCACCCGGGAAGCGAATCCGGCGTGCTGCGCCAGCGGCGCGACGTGGCCGAGCACCTGCTGCGGCAGGGGCAGTGGGTCGCGCGGCTGGAACAACTCGCGCCGCAGCGCCGCGCCCTGCTGGCCGCGCGCAACCATCGCCCGCAGCCGCGGCGCGACGACAAGATCGTCACCGCCGACAACGCCATGGCCATCCGCGCGCTGGCTCAGGCAGGGCAGGCGCTGGACGACCGCGCGCTGACTGAGGCCGCCGTGCGCGCGGCCGACTGGGAGTGGCAGCACGCCTGGAAGGCGCATCAGCGTCTGCTGGTGCATCAATGGGCGGGCGGGCACGTCGGCAATCCCGGTTTTCTCGACGATTACGCCGAGCTTGCCAGCGCCTATCTCACCCTCGCCAGTGTGCAGCACGATGCGCTCTGGTGCCAGCGCGCCAGCGATCTGGCCGCGGCCATGCTGCAGCGGTTTGCCGCGCCAGATGGCGGCCTGCGCTCGGCGCCCACATCCGATGCCTTGCCCTTCCCCACGCCCTTGCAGGGCGATGTGCATCGGCCTTCGGGGCAGAGCGCGGCCATTGCTGCACTGCTTGAATTGGCGCAGCGCACCGGGCAGGTGCATTGGACTGATGCTGCACGCCGCGCGCTGCGGCCCCTGGCGCTGCAAGTGCAGGCCCGCCCGCTCGATTGGCCCGATCTGCTGCAGACGCTCGGCAGCGCCGCGGGGCGCGCGGTCTGGGTGGTACCGTCGGCCAATGCCGAAACTCGGCCTGCAGACTGCGCCGGTCTGCCCCAAGGCGCGTGTTCCTCAGACCGGGTACAGGTGAAATGGTTGGCGAGCGACCGGCTGCAATTGCACATCGCACCGAGCTTTCACATCAACGCGAACCCGGCTTCCGAGCCGAATTTGATCGCCACCACCGTGCTGGTCGGCGGCCAGCCGTTGCCGGGTGTGCGCTATCCGCCGCCGCTGCTGTTTCGTCCGGCCTTCGCACCTCAGGGCATCGCGGTTTGGGAAGGGCGGGTGACGTTGAATCTACCCGCCCTGTCGCCCGCTCAGCGCGCCGCGCTGGCGCTGCGGGTGCAGGCCTGTAACGCCACAACCTGTCTGGCGCCTAGCGTGATGCCAATCTCCGCGCCGACATCCTCCCCACCCCAGCCCTCCCCACAAATGGGGAGGGAGTAGCGCGCCTTTTTTTACTCCTCCTCCACGCAATGGGGGAGGTTGGGAGGGGGAGTGGTCACCCCATCAGCCGCGGCGTGCCCGTGCGTTGCAGGCGGTCGTCGATTTCGCCCAGAGCGGCGCTCAGGCCGTTGGCATTGGCCTCGATGGCGCTGCGCAATTCGCGGTCGAGTTGGTCGATGCGCGCGATCAGCTTGTCCATGTCGGTGCTGTGCAACTGGCGCAACTCGTCGAAGCGCGAGGCTTCGGCCTTGTCGGCCAGTTCGCGCTGGGCCTTGAGCTCCTTGGCGACGCGGCGCGATTCGCTCATCATCCCGGCCTGTAGCACCACGATGTAAATCAGGAACACCGCCGCCAGCGCCACGATGAGCCCGAGCATGATCAGCCCCAGCGGCGCGTTCGCCGTGGTGAAGCCCAGCGATAGTTCGGTGGGCGCCATCAGCACGCTCCAGTTCAGTGCGGAAAAGATGGTGATGAGCACGATCACCAGGATGACCAGGCCGCTGCGCAAATTCATGTTCGCTCCCTTGTTGTCGAATGCGTTCGCTACAGTTTAGGGTCTACACCCGCCCTAGCAATCATGCGCTGCGGCACGCACCTTGCTTGCTGAATCAGCGCCCCATCAACGGAGAAATCGATGACCCCAAGCATTCCCGCCACCCTGATCGCCGGAGACGGCATCGGCCCCGAAATCATGGATGCCACTCTGGCCGCGCTCGATGCGCTCGATGCGCCCTTCGACTGGGACGCGCAGGTGGCGGGCCTGGGCGGGGTGAAGACCGCGGGCGACCCGCTGCCCGCGGCCACACTGGCCAGCATCCGCACCACGCGGCTGGCGCTCAAAGGGCCGCTGGAAACGCCCTCGGGCGGCGGCTATCGCTCCAGCAATGTTCGCCTGCGCGAGGCCTTCAAGCTCTACGCCAATATGCGCCCGACCAAGACGCTGATTCCCGGAGGGCGCTATGACAACATCGATCTGCTGGTGTTTCGTGAGAACGTCGAAGGCTTGTATATGGGCTACGAGCACTACATCCCGATCGACGGCGACCCGCACGCCGTGGCTATTGCCACCGGGGTGAACACGCGGCAGGGCGCGCGCAACATCCTCGACTACACCTTCCGCACCGCCATCGCGCTGGGGCGCAAAAAGGTCACGGTGGTGCACAAGGCCAACATCATGAAGGCGCTCACCGGCATCTTTCTAGAAACGGCCTATATGCTGCACAAGGAGAAGTACGCCGACCAGATCGCGCTCGACGACGTGATCGTCGATGCCTGCTGCATGAAGCTGGTGATCAACCCGTGGCAGTTCGACACCCTGGTGACCACCAATCTGTTCGGCGACATTTTGTCGGATCTGGCCGCAGGGCTGGTGGGTGGACTGGGCATGGCGCCCGGCGCCAACATCGGGGAAGATGCCGCCATTTTCGAGGCGGTGCATGGCTCGGCGCCTGACATCGCGGGCAAGGGCATCGCCAACCCCATTGCGCTGATGCTGGCCGCTGCCCTCATGCTCGACCATGTCGATCTGCACGACAAGGCCAACCGCTTGCGCCAGGCGATCTCCGACACGCTGAATGTGGACCACATCCGCACCGGCGATCTGGGTGGGCGGGCCAATACCCAGCGCTTTACCGACGCCATCGTCAGCCGCATCAAGAACGGTTGACGACGCGCGGTAACGCGCAGATCAACTGCACTTTCACTCCTTGCGGGTGTCTGGCGTGTAGTGCGTCTGCAGGTAGGTGATGATCTCCTTGGCCGTCGCTTCCTGGATGGGGGCGCCGAAAGCCTTGATCATCTTGTGCACCTCGGCTTCCCACGTCGCCGCAGGCAGCGGGGGTTGCTGGGTGATGTAGGTCACGCTGTGGCACATGCTGCAGTTGCCCAGCGTGGCGTCGCGCCCGGGCCCTGCGGCCAGCTCGGCGGTGTAGGTCGGCCACTTGCCGACGCGATACACCGCACCGTTGCCCGGCTGCACGCGCCCGGGCTGCAGTTCCGAGCCCAGTGGCCCTCCGGCATAGTCGCCGGCACTCAACAGCCCGGGGCGCGGGGTTTCGGCTAATGCCGATGGCAGGGACAGCGTCAACAGCGCCAGCCCAGCGGCGGCAGTGAGGGTGAGCAGGTTGAGGGTTTTTTGCATGATCTTCTCTCCCGTTCAGGCGCCGAGCACCAGCACCTGCTGGCGCTCGATCTTGTTCCACAGATAGCCGCCGGGGTTCCACACCCCGGTATCGGGCTGCACATGTCCGCCGGTGTCGGTGGCGCGCACCGCCAGCGTCTGCAAGCCGGGTAGCTCGGGCTTCCACGCCAGTCCGAACTCGCGGAAGGAATAGCGCCCGAGATCGCGTCCGAGCTTGGCCGCCTTCCAGGTCTGGCCGCCGTCGGTCGACACCTCGACCTTGCGAATACCGCCCATGCCGCTGAAGGCGATGCCGCGGATCACCGTGGGCAGGCCGTGCACCACGGGGGCGCTGTCGTCCGGGTCGATGATGAAGGAGCGCACCGGCATGTTGACATGACCGATGGGCACCAGCTTGACCTTACCCGCTTTGAGCGCTTCCGGCGTGGTGCTGCCGTTGGGGGTGTCCGGAATCTGATAGGCCGGGTACATCCAGAAGTTGGTGTCCGGCGTGGTGAGCGCGCGGATGTGGGTGAGGTGTTTGGTCCAGTACGTGGCGAACTTGCCAGGCATGACCAGCCGCACCGGAAAGCCGTTGAGCATGGGCAGCGGCTCGCCGTTCATGGCGTAGGCGATGATGGCCTCGTCGAGAATGGGCTCGTGGACGTCCCACGACTTGATGAAGCGGTGCGATCCTTTGCCCTCGGGGCCTGGCCCGTGGTCGAGACCTTCGAACTGTATCTGCACCGTGCCCTTGTCGATCCCGGCGCGGGCCAGCACGTCGCGCAGGCGCACGCCCGTCCACATGGCATTGCCCATCGCGCCGTTGCCCCACTGACCGCCGGGCACACGCGGCTGAAAGTAGCTACGAGAATTGCCCGAGCATTGGTTCACCGCGGCAATGTCCACGCTGCGGAACTCGCGCAAGAGCTGATCGAAACTGAACTGCAGCGGCCTCTTGAAGTTGCCGGTGAGTTCCAGACGCCAGGTCTTGAGGTCGATCGCGTTGGGAATATCGGGCAAGTGATAGCGCACATAGAACGCCTCGTTGGGCGTGATGGCGCTGCGGAAATATGCCCGCGGTGTTTCGAGCTGAATCGGGCGGTCGGTCAGGCGCAGCAACGGCGACTTCTGCGGGTAGGTCACATACGGCCCCACGCTGTTCCAGAACGGATTGGCGCCAGGTCCGGTGAAGCTTTGCAGCGGGGTTTCGGCTTGTGCTGCGACCACGGCCCAGGCCGGGCGCGCGATCAAAGCCGCGGTACTCGCGGCGGCCAGCGTCAGCCACTCGCGACGATGCAAGGTGCGATCCATCAAGTTCTCCTCGGGTTGGGCCATCGCGCGATGGGGGGCGTGGCCGTTGCTTTTAGACACGAATCTAACGTGTCTTCACCCAGAGGTCATGCGTGTTTTCATACAGACGGGAGCATGGCGGCGGGTCGCGCCCGCCGCTGCGTTCAGAGCCCGGTGAAGCGGCTGACAATGCGGAAATACAGCCCGCGCGGCAGCAGCCGCAGCAGCTTGAGCCACAGGGTGAAGCGGCGCGGAAAGTGGATGTCGAAGCGGCCCGCTTCCAGTCCGGCGAGGATGGCGGCGGCCGCCTGCTCCGGGGTGATGAGCGCGGGCATGGCGAAGGTGTTCTGCGCAGTGAGCGGTGTCTCCACGAAGCCGGGGTTGATCACGTGCACGCCGATGCCCAGCGGGCGCAGGTCGAGGTAAAGCGCCTCGGCGAGATTGATCAAAGCGGCCTTGGTCGGCCCATAGGCCAGCGCCTGCGGCAGCCCGCCAAAGCCGGCCACGCTGCTGACCAGGGCGATATGCCCCGCGCGTTGGGCGTTGAACACCGGCAGCGCGGCATCGAGGGCGTGCAGCGCACCGCGGTAGTTCACATCGTCATGCTGCAAGGCGCTGGTCAGATCGAACTCGGTGGCGCGCATGGGGCGGTAGGTGCCGGCGCAGTACAGCAGCAGATCGAGGCCGCCCCAATCGCGCTGCAGACTTTGCATCGCGGCGCGCAGGGTCTGCGCATCGGTCACGTCCAGCGGCAGGGGCAGGGCGCCGTCGATCTGCTGCAGCGCCTGCGCATTGCGCGCCGACACCGCCACCCGCGCGCCGCGCTGCAGCAGCGCGATGGCGGTGGCGCGGCCGATGCCGGTGGACGCGCCGATCACCCAGACGCGCCGTTCCTTCCAGCCAGTGATGCGCGGGTTGAGCGGCATGGTCATCAGGGCTTGTTGAACGACAGGAACACGCTGCCCACCTTGAAGCCGAACTTGGTGATGACCGAATGGTTGAGCAGCACATGATCGTCCATCAGATACATCCAGTCGTCGAACTGCACGTTGTAGACCGTGCCATCCACCGGCAGCGCCAGGGTGTAGTGCCAGTTCAGCGCATTGCCCGCCGCCCGGCCGATGGCCTCGCCGATCACATCGCCCGCGGTGCCGATATAGCGCTTCTCGCCATCTTTTTCGGGCAACTCGCGGATGGTCCAGATGCGCTCCTGCTTGGCGCCATCGTTGTAGACAAAGTGTTCGTCTAGCGTGCCCACGTCGCCCTTCCAGGAGGCGTCGATGGTCACATGAAAGCGCCGCGTCATCTTGCCCGAGCGGTCGAACACAATGCCCACCGCGGTGAGCCGTCCGTTGAAATACTGCTTGAGATCGAACGTGGGCGTCTGACCCCGATAAGCCAGCGGCGTGACGCTGGCGCAGCCCGACAGCAGACTGATGCCCAGCACCGCGGCCAGCAGCCAGCCGCGACGAAACGACATCCAGGAGTGCAAAGCAGATTTGAACGACATGGGAAGACTCTCCATTCAGGAAGCAAACGCGGCCGGGCCTGACCGACCGCGAACAAAAAATTGCCATAGCAGACCGGCAGACACGAGCTTGAGCAAAGACGGCAACAGGCAGTACGCCACCACCAGCGGGGGCAGCACGCCGGTTTCCAGCGTGCCCGGTCGGTAGCCGAACAGCGCCAGCAGCGGCAAAGCCAGCCCGGCAGCCAGTGCGAGGTTCAGCTTGGTCGCAAAGTTCCACACGCCGAAGTAACTGCCTTCGAGCCGGTTGCCGTGGCCGCCTGCGCGGATCACCCCGGCGAGCAGCGCGGGCGGCATCACCAGATCGGGCCCGAGCGCCGCGCCCGACAGCACCACCACCAGCGCATAGCCCCAGCGATCGCCCGGCTGCAGCAACGCCGCCCAGACGAAAGCCGCCACCGCCAGCCCCATGCCCAGCAGCCAGCAGCGCGCCGCGCCCCAGCGCCGCACTGCGCGCAGCCAGATCGGCACCAGCAGCCCGGCCGCGGCGAAATAGGCGAACAGATACGCGCCCGACAGCGCCGCCGCATCGAGCCGGTCGCGGATGAAAAACAGCACCAGCGTGGCCGGAATGGCGGCTGCGATGCCGCTGGTGACGAACACGGCGAGCAGGGCCACGAAGCGCCGGTTGTGCAGCGGCGCCAGCAGGGTGCGCCAATGCAGTTTGGCGTGGGCGACGGCATGGTGGGGCGCGGGGTCAGGCGCGCGCCGCAGCAGCGCCAGGCTGAGGATCAGGGCGACGGCGAAGACCGCGACCAGCGCAGTCGCGCCACCGAGCTGCGGCACGACGGCCGCGAGCAGTACCCCGGCCAAGCCCAGCCCTTCGCGCCAGGCCACGGTGCGGGCGAGCTGTGCCTCGTCGGCGCCCAGGGTGGCGCCCCAGGCCTGATGCACGATGGACGCGGCGCTGAACCCCAGATAGGTGAGCAGCAGCGCCGCGATGAACAGCAGGGTGAAGCGCCATTCGCCCGTAGCAAAGGGAAGCAGCGCGGGCAGCGCGAACAATGCGGCAAACCCCGCGAACATCAGCGAGCAGGCCGCGAGCAGCGCAGGTTTGGCCCATCCGCGCCGCAGCAGATGATCGGCCAGCCGCCCCAGCCAGGGGTCGAACAGCGCGTCGGCAAAACGGGTGAGCAGCAGTACGGCGCCGAGATAGCCCAGCGGCACCGCATAACGCGTGGCGTAATGCTCCGGCAGATAGACGTAAAGCGGCAGGGCGACGAAGGCAAACGCCAGACTGGGCGCGCCGTAGCGCAACAACGCCAGGGCGTGCAGCGGCTCTGCGGCGGGCGTGAGTGCAGCCGCTGCGGCGGGTAAGACGGCGGGCGGCGCGCTCATGGCCGAGTGGACTGTTCGCCCAGATTGGCCAACAGATCGCGGCGCAGCCCGGGGGCGGGGGTTTGCGGCGATAGCCAGATGGAGAAAAACGCGCGGGCGAAGGACACGCCGTTTTCAGCGCCGCGCAGCGCGCCGTTGAAATAAAAGCGCGTCTGCGCGGGCATCGCGCCCGCGGGGGTGAACACGCCGGTCAGGGTGTCGCCGTCGGCCACATCGGGAAAAAGCCGCTGCATGGCTTGCAGCCAGGCGGCGCGCTGCTGCGGCGTGCCTTCACCGAGTTTGCGCATCTCCTCCTCGGAGCGCGAGGCGATGTCGGCGCCTTTGAGAGTGCGGGCGTAGCGCAATTGCAGGGCGAAGGGGGTCTCGCCCAGTTCAGCGCCCAAGCCTTGCGGGCCGACCCAGAGCGTGGCGTGATAAACCAGAAAGCCGAAGTAGCGAAAGTCGCCGCTGCCCGCGCGCCGGGCCTGCGAAATCGCGGCGCTGACTTCGCCTGGGACGCCCGCAGACGCTTGTGCCCACGCACGCCGGGGCAGCGCCGAGGCGGTTAGGGCCAGCAACACCGCACGGCGTGACAGCCCGTGCAAGTTGGTTTCAGTGCGCGCGGGCATGGCGCAGGGTGAACTGCCACACATCGGTTGAGCCCTGGCTGAAACCCGCCTCGCAGTAGGCGAGATAGAAGGTCCACAGCCGTAGGAAGCGGTCGTCGAAACCCTGGGCCTTCACCGCTTCGAGCTGGGCGGTGAAGCGCTCGCGCCATAGCGCCAGGGTGTGGGCGTAGTCAGCGCCGAAGGCCAGCTCTTCGACGACTTCCAGCCCTGCGGCCTTGGCTTGCGCGATGAAAGCGCGGCGCGAAGGCAGCATGCCGCCAGGGAAGATGTAGCGCTGGATGAAGTCGGTACCGCGCCGGTAATCGTCGAACAGATCGTCGGCGATGGTGATGGTCTGGATGCAGGCGCGCGCGCCGGGTTTGAGTTGACGTGCCACGGTGCGGAAAAAGCCGGGCCAGTAAGCCTCGCCCACGGCCTCGAACATTTCGATGGAGGCGATGCCGTCATAGCCGTCTGGCGGGGCGATGCGGTCGAGATCGCGGTAGTCGCACAGTTCAAGCCGGGGCTGCGGCGAGGCCTGGGCGAGCCGGGCGCGGGCGTAGGCCAGCTGCTCGGCGGACAGGGTGATGCCGTCGAGGCGCAGCCCGCGCTGCGCACCGACTTCGGCCAAGCCGCCCCAGCCGCAGCCGATTTCCAGCACCCGCGCGCCCGGCTGGAGTTGCAGCTGGTCGAGCACGCGAGCGTACTTGGCGGCCTGCGCTTGCTCCAGCGTTTGCGCGGGGTCGCCGTTGAACAGGGCGCTGGAGTAGGTCATGCTCGGGTCGAGCCAGAGCTGATAGAAGGCGTTGCCGATGTCGTAATGCGCGTGGATGTTGTCGCGGCTTCCGGCGCGGCTGTTGCGGCGCAGAAGATGGCGGATGCGGTCGGGCAGCCGGCCCAATAAGCTGCCATGCAGCGCGCGGGCGATGATCTCGCGGTTGGCCACCAGCAGCTTGAGCAGCGCGGGCAGATCGGGCGTGTCCCAGGCGCGGCGCATCCAGGCTTCGGCAAAGGCAATGTCGCCGCGCTTGAGGACTTCGCCCATGACGGCCCAGTCGTGCAGCGCGACTTCGGCATGCGGGCCGTTGTCGTCTTGGCCGAAGTGCCGCCAGACGCCATCCGGGCCGTGAAAATCGAGGCGGCCGATCTGCAGGCGTTCCAGCAGCCGCAGCACGCCGCGCGCGGCCAGCGGGGGTTTGCGCGGCTTGCGGGTTTGGCCTGCGGCGAGGGTCGGGTCGAGAGAGAGCGGTGACAGGCTGCGGTCGCTGGCGTTCATGATCGGCTCGCGAAATGGTCAGGAGGAAGGGGCTTGGAATGAAACGGCACGCGCTTGCGCCAGAGCTTGAAGGCTTGCCAGTGGATGCGCGCAATGACGCCGAAGCTGTGCATGGGGTGACGCAGCAGGGCCACGCGGGCGCGGGCGGCGGAGAGCGGTTGTAGGACGCCGCTGATGCTGGTTTGGATCAGCGGGCCTTGGGCGTCGTCATGGTCGATGCGCAGAAGCATGCGGTCGGCGCCCGCGCCCGTGCTGCGCATGAATCGGAAGCGGTAGCCGCCCTCCACCGTGCAGAACGGCGAGACGTGGAACACCTTGCTGGCGCGATATTCGGCGCCCCATTGCAGGCTGCGCTCGCCCGCCGGTGGGGTGAGGATGTAGCAGTGCCGTTCGCCGAAGGTGTTGTTGACCTCGGCCACGGCGCAGCGCAGGCTGCCGTCGGCGCGCTCGCACAGCCACAGGCTCACCGGCTTGAACACATAGCCCCAGATGCGCGGAAAGGTCTGCAGCCAGATTTCGCCATCCGCATCGGTGATACCTTGCGTGGCGAGCAGGTCTTGCAGCCAGGCAAGGCTGTCGCTGCCGCCGTCGCCGTGGTCGGTATCGAAAAAGCTCATCGCGCCAAAGCGGTTGCGAGCGATGGGCAGCAGTGCCGGGTCGCGCGCCAGGCTGCGCATGGGCAACAGCAAAAACATCGCGCGGTAGCTGAACGCATGCACCGCCGGGCGCAGGCGGCGGTGCCGTACCGGGCCGCTGCCAATGAGCGGCTGGTGCGGGTGGGGCAATGCAGCGGTGGACATAGCGTTGGCTTTCATGCGGCCAGAGCGCGGTCGGCGGGTTGCGCGTCCACATGGGTCAGCAGGGCTTGCGCTGCGGCGTAGCCCGACTTCAGGCCATCTTCATGAAAGCCATAGCCGCACCAGGCCCCGCAGAAGTAGCTGTGCCGCTGGCCTTGCAGTTCGGGCACGCGCTGTTGGGCGTCGATCGCCGCTTGGTCGAAGATCGGATGGGCGTAGCTGATCTCGCGCAGCACGGTGTGCTCGGCGGGCTCGCGCAGCGGGTTGAGCGACACCACGATGGGGCGTTCCGTGGGCAGGGGCTGCAGCTTGTTGAGCAGGTAGTGCAGGCAGACGGTGGGCTGCTCGGTGCGGGCGTCTACCGTGCTTTCGTAATTCCACGCGGCCCAGGCCTGGCGCGCCTTTGGCAGCAAGCGGATGTCGGTGTGCAGCAGCGCACGGTTGGGTTGGTAGCGGATGGCCCCGAGCACTTCGCGCTCGGCCGGACTGGGGGAGTCGATCAGCGCGAGGGCTTGATCGCTGTGGCAGGCGAAGATCACTTCATCGAACCAGATGGCGCCGCCCGCCGTATGCAGTTCAACGCCGTTGTCATGCCGCACCACCCGCTGCACGGGAGTACGCAGACGCGCGTCGGGCAGTTGGGCGAGCATTTTCTGCACATACTGCCGCGCGCCGCCGCGCACGGTGAACCATTGCGGCCGGTTGTTGACCTGCAGCAGGCCGTGGTTGTCGCAGAAGCGCACCAGCGTGGCCAGCGGAAAGTCGAGCATCTGCCCCGGTGGGCACGACCAGATGCAGGCGGTCATCGGCAGCAGATACCAGTGCAGAAACGAATCGCAATAGCCTTCGCGACGCAGGTAGTCGCCCACGGTCTGGTTGAGGTCGAGCTCGGCGTCGGGTTTGCGCGCCAGCGCCGTGGCCTCGCGGTTGAAACGCAAGATGTCGCGCAGCATCCGCCAGAAGGACGGTCGGGTCAGGTTGCGGCGCTGGGCGAAAACCGTGTTCAGGTTGGAGCCGCTCCATTCCAGCGTGTTGCCGTCGGGCAGCGGGGTCTGCACCGAGAACGACATGTCGGAGGTCGCCAGCGGCACGTCCAGCTCGGCGAACAGCGCCTGCAGCTTGGGATAGGTGCGCTCGTTGAGCACCAGAAAACCCGTGTCCACGGCGAAAGGCACCTCGCCGGGCAGATCGACATCCACCGTGTGGGTGTGGCCGCCAAAGTGCGAACCGGCCTCGAACAGCGTGATCTGCGCCCGATGACGCAAGGCCCACGCCGCCCCGAGGCCTGAGATTCCCGTTCCAATGATGGCGATGCGCATGGTTTTGGCTCCCTGGCCGCGTTAGGTTTTGCGGCCTTCTACCAAGGCATACGCCGAATGGTTGTGGATGGATTCAAAATTCTCCGATTCCACGGTGTAGGCGGCCACGCGCTCATCGCGCTCCAGCGCCACGGCGACATCGCGCACCAGGTCTTCGACGAACTTGGGATGGTCGTAGGCGCGCTCGGTGACGTACTTTTCGTCGGGACGCTTGAGCAGGCCCCAGAGTTCGCACGAGGCCGCCGTTTCGGCGATCCGAATCTGCTCGTCCAGCCCCATTTCACCGCGCAGCATGGCGCCGATGGTGACATGCGAGCGCTGGTTGTGCGCGCCGTAATTGGAGATTTCCTTGGAGCAGGGGCACAGGCTGGTGACCGGCACCTGCACCTTCTGCGTGAGCGTCAGCGCGCCCGCCTTTTGCGCCGCGTGCAGGGTGACTTCGTAATCCATCAGGCTCTCCACGCCCGACACCGGCGCGGTCTTGCGGGCAAAGTAGGTGAACTGCGCGGTGATGGCGCCTTCGCTGGCCTGTAGGCGAGTCAGCATGTGCTGCAACAGCACGCCGAGTTGCTGGGCGTCCAGCGGCTCGCGATGCGCTTCGAGCATTTCGATGAAGCGCGACATATGCGTGCCCTTCACTTCGGGCGGCAGCGCCACCGTCATCTCGAAGGTGCCCACGCTGGGCTGCACGCCCTGCGCTGAGCGAAGCTGTACGGGATAGCGCACACCGCGCACACCCACTTGCTGAATAGAGATATTGCGGCGGTCAGGCGTGGCCTGCACATCGGGCAGGGTGGCTGCGGCAGCCTGGGCAAACAGTTTTTCCGGGGCGTTCATGGCGGGCCTTTCTGTGGCGGTGGCGGGGGAGGAGAAATGACTCAGGGTTTCTGCGCGAGCAGAGTCTTGATCTTGGCGACAAAGTCTTTGTTGTCTGGCGAGACCAGGCTGGGATAGACGCCCACGACCTTGCCGTCGCGGCCGATCAGGTATTTGTAAAAGTTCCACTTGGGCTGATCGCCGGTGGCGAGGATGAGCTGTTCGAACAGCGCGTTCGGCTTGGGCTCAGTGACGTGCGAGGGGGCGAACATCGGGAATTGCACGTTGTAGGTGTCCTTGCAGAACGCGGCGATTTTGGCGTTGTTATCCATTTCCTGATGGAAATCGTTGGACGGAAAGCCCAGCACCACCAGGCCCTGCTTGCCGTACTCGCGGTACAGCGCCTCCAGCCCCTTGTATTGCGGGGTGAAGCCGCAATAGCTGGCCGTGTTGACCACGAGGATGACTTTGCCCGCGTATTGGCAAAGGCTCTCGGGCTTGTCGTCCTGCAGGCGGGGGAAGGTCTGGTTGAGCAGGGCAGGGCAGGTGGCCGACGCTGCGGGCGCCGACTGAGCTGCGGAAGCGGACGGGCTGAACAGCTGGGCGCCAAGCGCGAGCAGCGCGGCTGCTGCGAAGCGAGAGATCGGGTTAAGCGTGGTGCGGTGCATGGACAACTCCTGTAGACGGGTGCGTGTTTGTCTAGGACAATGATGCTTGAGTTCAACTTCGACACCAAGTATTTTCAAATTTGTCCTAGACATAAGTAGGGTTATCAGTCTGGGGTCAGACGGCTTACCATACTGTTACGCTGAGAAAGCGCTAATGGATTCAACCTTGGATCCAACTTCTCTACCTACTGCTGGACAAGCAAAGAAATGCAAATCGAAATGCTTTGTCCAAGACGACGATCTTTCCGATGAACGACCGCACCGTGAATACCGCCTTGCAACTCAGCATTGCCGCCGTCGAGCGCGACACCGGCATCGGCAAGGACACGCTGCGGGTCTGGGAACGGCGCTACGGTTTTCCTCAGCCCCACCGAGATGCGTCGGGCGACCGGCTCTATCCGCTCGATCAGGTCGAGCGCTTGCGGGTCATCAAGCGTTTGCTCGACGGCGGGCACCGTCCCGCGCAGGTTGTGGCACTGCCGATCGACGAGCTCGATGCCTTGGCGCGCGGCCGCAGCTCGGTCGAGACTTCGCCCGATGCCGTCGCTGCGTCGGCAAGCGAGCAAATGCCGACACAAAGCGCCGAAGTGCACGCCTACCTCGCGCTGCTCAAACGGCACGATGCCGAACTGTTGCGGCGCGCGCTGCTGCAAGACGTGATGCGCATGGGCATCAGCCGCTTTGTCGCTGAAGTGGTCGCTCCGCTCAATTACGGCGTGGGGCAGGCGTGGATGCAAGGCGAACTGGAGGTGTTTGAAGAGCACCTGTATTCCGAGGTCATCCAGCGCGTGCTGCGCACCGCCATCGACGCCATTCCGCTGGGCGAAGCGGCGCAGTCGCGTCCCAAAGTGTTGATGACCACCGTGCCGCAGGAGCCGCATGTGCTGGGCTTGCTCATGGCCGAAGCCATGCTGGCGCTGGAGGGCTGCCGCTGCGTTCAGCTTGGCGCGCAGCTACCGCTGGGCAATATGCTCATGGCCGCTCAGGCGCACGCGGCCGATGTGCTGGTGCTGAGTTTCTCTTCCCTGCTGCAGGCCGCGCAGGTGTTCGACGCCCTGGCCGAATTGCGCGACCGTCTGCCGCGTGCCGTCGAACTGTGGGCGGGCGGCTCCAATCCGGCGCTGCGCAAGCGTCTGCCCGAGGGCGTGCGGGTGACCGCGGCTTTAACGGACTTGGCGCATAGCGTTCACGACTGGCGCGAACGGCATCGCGTGAGCGGTTTCTGATCCAAACCCTAATCGCGCGACTGATCGACGTTGCGCGGATTGAGCGGCGGCGGCGCTTCGCTGTCGCCAACCGACGCTCTGGAGACGGCGTGCTGGCGCCCGGTGATGGCGTCGAACAGCGAGGTACGGCCGCTGGCGCCCTCCTTCAGTCCCAGGGCTTCGGCATACACCGAGCGCTCGCGCAGCAGGCTACCGATCACCGAGGCCACCACGCAGGCCGGCATGGCGGCCAGCACCACGTTGTAATTGCGCGTGATCTCGAACACCATGATGGCCGACATCGCCGGCGCATGGGTGGTGGCCGCCAGCAGACTACCCATGCCCACCAGCACCCACAAGGCCTGGGCGTGCGTGGCGTCACCCAGCAGCAGGGTGTGCTGCACCATCAGGCCGATGGCGCCGCCGAGCATCAGCGTGGGCGTGAGCACGCCGCCGGGAATGCCCGCCGCGCTCGCTGCTGTCACCGCAATGATGCGCAGCACGAACACCAGCACGAGGGTGGACAGGGCCCAGTGATCGACCAACATGGATTGCACCACGCTGTAGCCATTGCCCCAGACCTCCGGGCGGATCATCGACAGCAGGCCGATGAGCAGGCCCATCAGCCCCATGCGCAGCGGTAAAAAATTGATCAGCGGCTGATAGCGCTTGCGTGCCGTGTCGAGCAGCCAGAGGAAGGCGGGCCCGAGCAGCCCGGCGATCACGCCGATGAACACGGCATCGACCAGGTCAGAAAACCCCACCACCGGGATAGCGTGAGACAGGTATAGCGGCCCGGTGGCGAACAGCGCTTGCGTGGTGAGTTCGCCCATCACCGCGGCGACCAGCACGGCTGCGATTTCACGCAGCGCCAGACCGCCCAGAATGATTTCGGCGACGAACAGCGTGCCCGCGATCGGCGCGTGATACGCCCCGGCGAAACCAGCAGCCGCCCCACAAGCCACGATGAGCCGACGATGCGCCGCATCCGTCTTGCCGATGCGGCCCAACAAAGACGACACCAGCGCCGCGAACTGAATCATGGTGCCCTCGCGGCCGATGGTGATGCCGCTGCTCACCCCGACCAGAGACGACAGCGTGCGCGTGAGGTTGGGGCCTAGCGGCAACCGACCATCGCCCACCAGTACCGCCTCCATGTATTCCGGCCCGCGCGGACGCTTGATCCAGCGGTGCCCGGCCCACATGATCAAGCCTCCTAGCGTGGCGCCTACTGTGGGGATGACCACCCGTGCCCAGAGCGGCAGCCCCGCGGCGGCGGCCACGAGATGTTCTTGTTCGGTGTAAAGGCGCATGACCGCGTACATGGCCTGGCGGAATCCCTCAACCGCGATCGCAGCGATGAAACCCACCGCAGCGCCGACCAGCGTCATGGGCACCATCGGATCGATGTTCCGCCAAAACAGGCGCAGTCGGCCGAACAATGCGGAGGTCACGGCAACAGACTCACTTTCTCGAAGCGCCCGACATGCAGGTCAATCGATGAATGGATGGAAATAGATTGATCAAAATCATATCGACTTCCGTTTGGCGCAGGCGTGAACAAAAGTGAACGCGCCTGCAGAATCTAGCGTCACCCACAGCCGCTAAGCTTTGCCTCATGCATTTTCTTGAAAAAATCGTGGCTTCAGAGCACCTTGAAGCGCGGCTGGCCGCCTTGCCGCGGCCGCTGGTGTTCACCAATGGCGTATTCGACATCCTGCACCGGGGTCATGTGGTGTACCTGGCCGCCGCCCGCGCACTGGGGGGCAGCCTGGTGCTGGGGCTGAACTCCGACGCTTCGGTGCGCCTGCTGGGCAAAGGGCCGGAGCGCCCGCTCAACGCGCAGGACGACCGCGCCGCCGTGCTCGCCGCGCTGGAAAGCGTCAGCCTCGTCACGCAGTTCGAAGAGCGCATGCCCTTGAGTCTGATCGAGCGCGTGCGCCCTGATGTGTATGTCAAAGGGGGCGATTACGACATGGCCACGCTGGCCGAGACCGCGCTGGTGCAGACCTGGGGCGGCCGCTCGGTCGCCATTCCCTTCATCGAGGGACGTTCGACCACCGCGCTGGTGCAGCGTATCCGGGAGTCGTCATGACGCTTGCCCACGCTGCTTTGCCCGGGCTGGCCGTTGCCATTCCCGGCGCCGACAGGCTGGCTCTGCGCCACCTGCTGATCGACTTCAACGGCACCCTCGCCTGCAACGGCGCGCTGATCGACGGTGTGGCCGAGCGCCTGAGCGCGCTGAGCCGGATCCTGGAGATCGAGGTGCTGACCGGAGACACTTACGGCACGGTCGCGCAGACGCTTGCGGGCCTGCCGGTACGTCACGCTGTCGTGCTCACCGGTGCTGACAAAACCGCTCGCGTGCGCACCCTGCTGGCCGAAGGCGGCGGCGTGGCCGCCCTGGGAAACGGACGCAACGATGTGGACATGCTGCGAGCCGCCACCCTGGGCATCGCCGTGCTCGGGCCGGAATGCACCCATGCGCTCACGCTGGCGGCCGCGCAACTCGTCGCTCCCGACATTCACGCTGCCCTCGACTTGTTTTTGCAGCCCCAGCGCCTGATCGCCGCCTTGCGCCCTTGAGCGATGTGTTTGCAGCGCGTCAACTGCGGCGCTGCATTGCGGGCTAACATGTTTCGCAGCGTTTCACGTTTTTTTCCATTCAGGAGTCCACCATGACCAAGTCAGTCCAAGAGATCAAATCCGATGTCGCGCTCGTGATCGACCACGCAGAAGATCTGCTCAAACAGGCTGCAGCCAGCAGTGGCGAGCAAGCCGCTGAACTGCAGCGCCGCGGCATGAAACTGCTGCGCCAAGCCGCCGAGAAAGCGCAAGACCTGCAGGACGCCGTGGTCGAGCGCAGCAAGGCCGCAGCTCAGGCCACCGACGACTATGTGCACGACCACCCCTGGAAAGCCATCGGCATGGCTGCAGCCCTGGGCCTGGCCGTGGGCCTGCTGATCAACCGCAGCCGCTGATTTCGTCAGCTCATGGCCAAAGACGCGCAACCCGGACAGTCCGAAGGCCTGGGCGCGGCCGGTCAGCGTTTGCTCAGCAGCGCGGCTGCGCTATTGCAAAGCCGCATCGAGCTCGCCAGCATCGAGCTGGCTGAAGAGCGTCAGCGCCTGGTAGCGCTGATCGTGCTCGGGGCGGTGGTCATTCTGTTCGGTCTGCTCGCGGTGGGCAGCTTCACCGCGCTGCTCGTCCTTCTGTTCTGGGATCGCAGCCATTGGCTGGTGCTGGCTTTGCTCTGCCTGCTCTACATCGCCGTGGCCGCGTATGGTGTCTACCGCATCCGCGCCGCCATCCGGCACGCCCCTGTGCCGTTCGCCGCGACCCGCGCCGAACTGGCCAAAGACGCCGCAGTGTGGCGCTCCCGAGCCTGACCTGCGTTTCCTGCACTGTCGCACCATGGCCATGACTCAGCCTTCAGCCGACTTCACCAAGCAGTTGCCGACCTCCGTACGCAAGCAGCTTTTGGTGGCGCGCATCGCCGTCGAGCGCGTTGAGTTCGTGCAGGCGGCGGAACAGTTTCGCGAGCGGGCGCAGCCGGCTCGGTTGATCAAGGCCGCTCTCTCCGGCTCGGTGCTCGGTGCGCTCAACCCGGCCAGTTCGGTGCTGGGTCTTTTTCGCTTTACCCGCAGCCACCCCTACGTCGGCTCCATCATGGGCTCCGTCGTCTCGATGCTGCTGCGCAGGCGTCTTTCGCGCTTGCTGCTCGGACGTCTCCTGAAACTGGGTCTGGCTGGCGGCGCGATCTACGGCATCACGCAGTTTCTGCGCAAAGACCGCGCCGGTTGAAAGTCTCAAAGCGGCTGACCGACGGCAGCGAAATCATGCCGTGCGACTCAGACGACGAGAAAATTTACTGGGCTGCCCACGAATACATGATCCAGAAGGGATTTGGGCCGCAGCAAAAAGTCAGCACGCTGCTCGACCAGTTTGCCTTCATCGAAAAATCGCCCGCACTGAACCGGGTTCATCCCGAGCTCAGGATGGCGCCCCTCAAAGGGTTTGCCAGCATCCTCCAGGCGAACGTGCAGAAAATCGTCACCGACCCCCTCCATGAGCGCCTTTGATGCGCTCGGCAACTTCTATCATGAGTTCATCGCCTGCGGAGCAAGTTGACCGACGGGCCAGGCATTCTGCGTCGTCGCCTAGAACGACAACCTACAGGTTAAATTTGAACTTGGAACTTCCATGACAATAGTCACAGGGATTTATGTGATGTGCGCCGTCGCCGTGATCGGTGTAGGCGCATTGACGGGCTTAGTTTTCTGGTTGTCGCGCAATGGCAGCAAGGATCGACGCAGGCGCGGCTAAGGACAGCAGTCAGGCAATAAACGAGAGCGTCGCTCGCAATAACGTCTCCGTGTCCTGGTGTGAACCATGCTTGAGGATGCTTGGCGGCGCAACGCCCAGCACCGGGTGGTCGCCTCGAAGCTGGAAGTATTCGGTCCATGCCGGGTCTAACGGGTCAGCATAGTGTCGAACTTTCGTGTGGCTTTCGTGTGGCGCTTGATGGGCGGGCTAGCGTATTGACAACGGCTACACGCTGCATCACAATTTGTATATCTTTTGTGTATGCACAAATAGGAGAAAACCAATGCGTGACGCCGCCATCAATCTGCGGGCCCTGCCTGAGCAGCGCGACCTGATCGATCACGCCGCCAGCCTGCTCGGAAAGAACCGATCAGACTTCATGCTTGAAGCAGCCTGCGACCGCGCCCAGTCAGTGGTGCTCGATCAGGTCTTTTTCAGCCTGGACACTGACAAGTTCAAGCAGTTCACCGCGATGCTCGACGCACCTATCGGCCCCAACCTCGGGCTTGAACGTCTCATGTCCGTCAAGGCGCCCTGGAGCACCGATACGGCATGAGCTTGCACTTAAGCGCACCGAATCCGCTCGTCGCCACCCACATCCTGGACGATTTCGCTTGCGGTGAAGCCAGTCTCGATGAATGGCTCAAGCGCCGGGCACTAACCAACCAAATGAGCGGCGCCAGCCGCGCCTTCGTGGTCACGGATCAGGAAGCGCGAGTCTTCGGCTACTACGCGATGGCCGCAGGTGCGGTTTCACATCAGGCGGCAACCAGCAGCGTGCGACGCAACATGCCCGATCCTGTTCCAGTGATGGTTCTGGCCCGACTGGCCGTCGACCATCGAACGCAGGGCGTCAAGCTCGGAGCCTCTTTGCTGCAGGACGCAGTCGGTCGCGCCGTGAGCATTTCGCAGAACGCTGGCGTGCGGGCGCTGCTCGTCCACGCCCTGCACGACCGCGCCAAGCAGTTCTACGAGCACTACGGCTTCCAGGAGTCGCTGCAGCATCCGATGACGCTGATGCTGCGCTTGAACTCCGTCAAGCCTTGATCCAGCGGGCAGCAAATGCCGAGCTTGGCTTCTTTGCTGGCCTGCCCACGCACCTCGGAGCCTGCGACTGGGCGAACAGCGGCACCTAACCCTCTTTTCTCAGATACAAGTGATGGCGCGTCATGTAATCAAAATGATGACATGCAAGGTGCCATGATGAGTGGTGAATCCAAATCTCGCGGTCTTTCGGTCGTGATGCATGGATCAGGAGTCTCTGACCATGCACTCTCAGCGTGTCGAAAGTTTGAGCCAAGCCCAACGCGAGCGCTTGGCGTATATCGACTTTCGTCTGTACTACATGGGTGAAGTTGGGCGGCCTGACTTGACTAGCCGCTTTGGCCTGGCACCCGCAGCACTTTCGCAACCCGATCTCTGTAGCCAAGGCCAAAAAGGCCACCAGCGGTTACAAAAAGGCGGTTGGTCAGCCCGAGGGCTTGGCCGAACTCACGGTGTTTTACTGCGAGGAAGTGTTCGATTTTCTGGCCGGATGCGGCATGGACGACGATGGCTTTTATGACGCGCTGGTGCGGATGTTCGAGCAGGCGCTCAAATATGTGCTGGCCTTGCCCAAGGCGCAGCAGAAAGCATTCCTCGCCCGGCTCGACCGAGTGCGCCAACTCGGCCAGGACGTCGGCTGGGGCGTGGGTGATGACTTTGATCACATCTGGTCGGAGGCCGGATTGGAGGGGGACGAATGAACAAATCCGAGAAGGCTGTGCTGGGCGCCTGGCGCATTACCGACATGGAAGTCTGGGACGCTGACTACTTTGATAGCGAAGTTCCGGCGCATATCACGCTCCGTGACGATTTGACGGGCGCGTTCCAATTCGGCTTGGTGCAGGGCGACATCGATGCTCGTGTCGGCGGGGTTGGCGGCGTGGCGCTTGTCGAATTCTCTTGGTCAGGGTTCGACGAGAACGACCCAATGAGCGGGCGCGGCTGGCTGGAGGTGACAGGCGATCAGGCGCAGGGGCGCATCTTCATTCATCTGGGCGACGACTCGGCTTTCACAGCTGTTCGCGCCGGATGAACAGCCCGGAGGTCGATCTGGCCTTGGAGCTGAAAGTCCTCCAAGCCGAAAACGCCCGCCTGATCTCACTGCTCGAATCTCATGCGATCGAATGGCGGGCGCTGCCACAGCCAGTAGTTGCCGAACAGGAGCCCGAGCCATCCCGGTTGTCCGCTGGCGAGAAGGTGGCACTGTTCCGCCGTCTATTTCGCGGGCGAACAGATGTGTACCCGATCCGCTGGGAGGGCAAGACCTCTGGCAAATCGGGCTATGCCCCAGCCTGCGCCAACGAGTGGCGTGCCGGTGTTTGTGAGAAGCCGCGTATCAAGTGCGGTGACTGCGGCAACCGTCTGCTGATGCCGCTGTCCGATGCGGTGATCTACGACCATCTGGCTGGGAAGCACACGATCGGCGTCTATCCTCTGCTGGAGGATGACACCTGCCACTTTCTTGCAGTCGATTTTGACGAGGCAGACTGGCGTGATGATGCTCGAGCCTTCATGCAATCCTGCCACGAACTGGGGGTTCCGGCTGCGCTGGAAATCTCTCGCTCTGGGAACGGCGCGCATGCGTGGGTGTTTTTCGCCCGCCGCGTTTCGGCTCGTGACGCAAGGCGCCTTGGCACTGCCATCATCAGCCACACCTGTTCGCGTACCCGGCAATTGAAGTTGGAATCCTATGACCGGCTGTTTCCGAACCAGGACACCATGCCCAAGGGCGGGTTCGGCAACCTGATCGCCTTGCCGCTGCAGAGGGGGCCGAGGGAGCAGGGTTTTAGCGTCTTCGTCGATGCGGGTCTTCGACCGTACCCCGATCAATGGGCGTTTCTCGCGTCGATCCAGCCGATGGACGCGCACGACATCGAGCCCACCATCCTGCGGGCCACGGGTGGCGTCCATCCGCTGGATGTCAACTTCATCGATGACGAGGACCTGGCCACCCCTTGGAGGCGCGAGAACATATCGACCAAAAAGCTGGCCGGGCCGATGCCGAAGGCACTGACCGTCACGCTGGCCAATCAGGTCTATTTCGAGAAGGCCGAGTTGCCGCAGGCTCTGGCCAACCGGCTGATCCGGCTGGCGGCTTTCCAGAACCCTGAGTTCTACAAGGCCCAGGCGATGCGGATGTCGGTGTGGGACAAGCCGCGCGTCATTGGCTGCGCCGAGCGCTATCCCCAGCACATCGCCCTGCCGCGCGGCTGTCTGGATGCCGCGCTGTCCTTGCTGCGAGAGAACGGCATTGCCTGTGACCTGCGAGACGAACGCTTCGGCGGCCAGCCGCTGGACGTGTTGTTTGTCGGCAGCCTGCGCCTCGATCAGGAGGCCGCAGTTGCCGGACTGCTCCCCCATGATGCCGGGGTGCTGTGCGCGCCAACCGCCTTCGGCAAGACGGTCACAGCCGCCGCGATGATTGCCCGGCGGGGCGTCAACACCCTGGTGCTGGTGCATCGCACGGAACTGCTCAAGCAGTGGCAGCAGCGCCTGCAAGCCTTTCTGGGCGTCGCCAAGGGCGTGGTCGGCGCCATTGGCGGCGGCAAGGCCAAACCGACGGGCAAGATCGATATCGCCGTGATGCAGTCCCTGTCCCGCCAGGGAGAGGTGAACCCACTGGTCGAGGACTATGGGCAGGTGATCGTGGACGAGTGTCATCACGTCGGCGCGGCGTCTTTCGACGCCATCCTGAAACGGGCGAAAGCGAAATATGTGCTGGGCCTGACAGCGACGCCGATCCGCCGTGATGGTCACCGGCCCATCATCTTCATGCAGTGCGGTCCGATCCGATACACGGCGGCGACGCCAGCCAGTGCACCGCACGATCTCGAGGTGCTGCCGCGTTCACGCTTCACACGGATGGATCTGCCAACCGATGCAGGCATTCAGGACGTGTTTCGGCATCTCGCCAATGACCAGGCCAGAACAGAAGCCATCGCCTCCGAGGTGCGTGAAGCCGTCGCGCAGCGACGCAAGGTGCTGGTTCTGACCGAACGCACTGAACACGTCGATGCGATCAAGGCGGCGCTCGATGGGTTGGAGCCGGCGCCCTTCGTTTTGCACGGCCGAATGTCCAGGAAGCAGCGAGCGGCGCTGGTGGCTGATCTGGATACACTTGCGCCCGATGCGCCGCGCGTCCTCCTGTCCACCGGCAAGCTGGTTGGCGAGGGATTCGATCACCCGCCGCTCGACACCCTGGTCCTTGCGATGCCGGTGTCTTGGAAGGGGACGCTGCAGCAGTATGCCGGGCGCCTGCACCGCGAGCACGCCAGCAAGACTGACGTGCGGATCATCGACTTTGTGGACACCGGTCACCCGGCGCTGCTGCGGATGTGGGACAAACGCCAGCGTGGGTACAAGGCGATGGGGTATCGACTCGGTGGCAACGTATCGGTGGCGTGACGCCACTGGCATGGGCGAATCACGCGATCGGGGCGAACCAAGGCGACCCGTCAGGCATCAAATCTGCCACACTGTTGCAATCAGGTTCGGGTTGGCTTGTAGCATGGGCGTTCAGGCATCGGCGCCAACAGCGCATCGGCCTTGGTCGAGCAGCCCCTCTCTTTGGGCGCACCGAGATGTGGCTCGCCCCTGTTGCCGTCGGTTAGGTCTGCACAGACTGAGCGCACAGGCCGAACTCCCGCAGGGCAAGAGGGAAGTTGCGATTCCTGTGACCCGGCCGGGTCAGTTTGAACAGGGCGAAGCGTTGCAGGGCGTTGAGTTCTGACCAGGCACGCGGGCCATCGAGCCGCAGGGACTTATCCACAGCGGCTTGCCGCACGCGATCCGGCAGATACAAGCAGTTCCATTCCAATTCCTCCTGGCTTGCAGGCATTCTGACCACCCGGGTCTTGGCCTGATGGACGATGGCCTGCACGAGCAGGTGCCGATAGCGTCTCTTCCCTCCAAGTGGATCGAGGTCCTCGGTGATGAGTCTTTTGCGCGTTGCCAGATCGAGGGTTTGCCAGTCTTGCAGCGAGAGTTTGATCCGGCACTCATCAAGTCTGTAGCGCACGAGCATGGGCATGCAGCACAAGGTCTTTGCATAGTCCGATTCGAAGTTGAACAGCAGCGAACTGACCTCTGCAATTGGGGGCAGGATGTCGAGCTGCGCCGAAATGGACTGGCGCACCGCGTCGCCAAGATCTGCGATATTCATAGGGCATGGGGCAGAGCTGTCGGCTGGCCGTCATCAGCGGGAGCGTCGGCATAGGGGCCCGTGCCGCTCTGGGCCGATTCGGAGGACGGAATGAAGCGTCCACCGCGCACATCGAACACATGCACCTGACCCTCTTCGATCGCATAGTGCCAACCGTGCAGACTGGGCAGACTGAGGTTGTGTTGCTCGACGCGCCGACGCACCATGGGGTAGTCCATCAAGCGTTCGAGTTGCAAAACGACCGCTCGCTGCTCTGTGCGGTGCGGTACTTCGGGCCCAGGGTCGGCGGCGGGCAGGATGGTCTCTTTCCCCAATCCCCGCCAGGATTTGGATTGCGGGCTTCGGTCGGGGCTTCTCCATACAGCGCGCCTCCGGCCTCGTGCCCATGAGCAGATGTGGCACGACGCGCGAGCAGGTCATCAGGCATGGCCGTTCGCGCAGTTCAATTCGGATACGAACAGGACCGGGTCAGGCCGTGGGCGGATGGGCTTGCGCCGGTCTGCAGTACCGATGGCGACGAAGCACACGGCCTGCTCGTTGTGCCCCAAGGCAAACAAACGGCGCAAGCGGGCGGTCTGCATGGCCTGACCGCTGACCAGGCCAGAGCCAAAACCATCGGCATGGGCACTGAGCAGCAGGTTTTGAATCGCACAGCCCAGAGAGATCAACCGTTCCTGCAATGGAATTTCGGGGTGGTCGTCTGTGGCGTCACGCACGATGGCCAGGGCGACGAATGGCCCGCGGTGCGCCTTGTCGCGGGCCTCTGCGAGTTCTTTGTCACTGGCGCTGGCGTCGCGTTCCCGCAGGGCCTGAGCGAAGACCTCGCCAAGCGCAGCTCGGCTTGCTGCGGGCACCACAACGAAGCGCCAGGGAAGAATCTGCCCATGATCCGGCGCCGCCGCTGCGGCTTGAAAATAGGCGTGAATCTGCCGCGCATCCGGCCCTGGCGCGAACAGGCGCTTGGGGGCGAGTTGCTGCCGGGTTTGAATCAGCGTTGCCGTGAGGTCGGCATAGGCGGTGCGTCCCACGGCGCCCGGTGCGGGCGTGTCAAGTCTCGAGAGGGCAGACATGGTGTGACTCCGGCCGATCTGGAGGCCTTCAGTTTTGCGGGCTGGGACAGGCAACGGCCGACGTAGAGCCCTTTGACGGCGTGGCATGCAACTCCAAGTCTTCAGCATAGAGTTGCAGCGCCCTCACCAGTGATTGCTGTCTGAGGGTCTGTGCGATCTGCGCCTGCACCGCCTCGAACGGTGGCAACTGCCCCCGGGCGATACGGGCAATACGCACGATATGCAGGCCAAACCGGGTGCGCACCAGTCGCGGCAGCAGACCCGGCTCAGCATGCTCCATCAAGGCTTGCCAGAACTCGGGCACGCATTGGTCGGCGGTAAGTTGGCCCAGGTTGCCTCCGATCTGGGCCGACGGACAGTTGGACAAGCCGCGCGCCATCTCGGCAAAGCCGCTGCTGTCGGCCATCAGGGCGTAGAGGGTATCTTCGGCCTTGTGGCGCAGGGCGTCGATGGGGGTGGACGGTGTGACGGCAAACAGAATGTGGTCGGCCTCAACCATATCGCCCTGGCGCAGGGCGTCAGCGTGCTGCGCGTAATAGCGTTCGCATTCAGCCACGCCCGGCTCCGGCGTTTGCACATCGTGCTGCAGCACCGCTTCAAGCAAGGTTTCATCGTCACCGGCCTGGATGCCGAGTTCGACGGCCCGCTGGCGCAGGCGATCCAGCACGGCTTCGGTTTGCATGTCGGGGGCGGAAATTGGGGTGTCCATTCGAGTCTCCTCAGGTCTTAGCGCTTGCTGCGAACCAGTTGCCAGGGGCGCAGCAGATAGCCCACGGAAGCGAAGCCGCTCCAGATATGTACCAGGCGGGTGAAGGGGAAGATCAGAAACAGGGTCAGGCCGAAGAAAATGTGCACCTTGAAAATCAAGGATGCATGTTCCATGTAGGCGGCTGCGGCAATGCCCTGGAAGGTGACGATGTGCTTGGCCCAGGACATGAGCGCGAGCATTTCCACGCCGTCGGAGTGCTGCGCCGACTCGATGATGGTGGACAGACCCAGCAGCAAGGTCGCCAGCAGCCACAGCAGCGTCACCCAGTCCATCGGTTTGGTGTTGGCGGCGATGCGCGGATCGCTGATGCGGCGCCAAATCAGCAACACCAGACCGATGAAAATCAACACGCCCAGCGCGCCGCCGGTGACCATGGCGATGATCTGCTTGGTATGCGGCTCCAGCCCGAGCGCCTCAAAAAAGGCGAGTGGTGTGAGCAGGCCGAAAAGATGGCCGAAGAACAGGCCGATGATGCCGATGTGAAACAGATTGGAGCCCCAGCGCAGCGTGCCGGTGCGCAGCATCTGGCTCGATTCGCTGCGCCACAGATACTGCTCGCGGTCGAAACGCACCAGGCTGACGCCCAGAAAGATGGTGCCGGCGATGTAGGGGTAGACGCCGAAGAAAAAGTCGTTCCAGTTCATGATGTCAAACTCCTGCAGAGTGAGGTTGCGCAGCGCGTGGCATGAACTGCACGGTCTGCACGGAGGGCTTTGCCTGCTGCGGGTTACAGGCGCCGAGAAAGTCCACCGGCTCCTCGGCCCACACCGCATCGAGTCCGGCGGGAGTCCAGTCGGCGGGCAGCCCTTCTTTCTGGATGTCGCGCGGGCCGGGGGTAGGCGGCCGTGTCCCTTGTCCCGTCTGCTGTTCCACCAAGGCGCGCCAGTCGTTCACACCGCAGAGGCGGCAAACAGCGGCCGTCACGGCCACCCAGGGGGATTCCCGACGGTCGAGCGCGACGGTGAGATGCGCCACCAGGAGCGCGACCTCTTCCAGCGCTTCCCGCGCCGCGCTCGGGTCGAGAACCGAGCAATATTCGAGATAGACCGGCAGGTAATCCGGCAGCTCTTTGGCCTGCAGGTCGAGGCCGACTTCCTGGTATTGCGCCAGCAGGTCGACCATGGCCTGGCCGCGATCACGCGAGTCGCCATGGACCTGCTCGAACAGATTGAGCGAGGTGCTGCGACCGCGGTCGAAGGTGTCAACGAACTCGGCTTGCAAGTCCATCAGATCGGCGGCGGTCATATGCTCGATGAGGCCACGCAGCGATTCACGCGCAGCAGGCTGGACGGGCTCAAGTGCGCCCAGCACCGAGGCGAGATCGGCGAGATGCGTCTGCATCGCCTCGCTCGGGTAGTCGAGCAGCAGGGCCAGGGCGCGTAATTGTCGGGATAGATCGTGCATGATTACATCTCCGCTTTGATGGCAAAGGTCCGGCGCTTCTTGGCGCTGAACAGCGAGGGCGCGGACTCTCCGTCCGAGCAGCCGTTGCCGAAGGTGAAGCCGCAGGATCCCTTCAGGTCGAAGGCGTTTTCGGCATATTCGCGGTGGGCGGTCGGAATGACGAAGCGGTCTTCGTAATTGGCAATCGCCAGGATGCGGTACATGTCTTCCACCATGGCCGCAGGCATGCCCACCTGCTCGATGGCCGCCACATCGGCCGCGCCATCGACATGCTTGCCCCGCATATAGGCGCGCATGGCCAGCATCCGTTCGAGCGCCCGCTTGACTGGGGCGATCTCACCCGCGGTCAGCAGGTTGGCGAGGTATTGCAGCGGAATGCGCAGTTGCGACACATCGGGCAACGCGCCGTTGTCGCTCACCATGCCGCTTTGCACCGCGGTCTGGATGGGCGAGAGCGGCGGCACATACCAGACCATCGGCAGGGTGCGGTACTCCGGGTGTAGCGGCAGGGCGATCTTCCACTCCATCGCCATCTTGTAAACCGGCGAACGCTTGGCGGCCTCAAGCCAGGCATCGGGTACGCCGTCGCGCCGGGCCTGATCGATGACTTGCGGGTCATGCGGATCGAGGAAGATGCCGAGCTGCGCCTCGTATAGATCCTTCTCGTTGGCCACGCTGGCGGCTTCTTCGATGCGGTCGGCGTCGTACAGCAGCACGCCCAGATAGCGGATGCGGCCCACGCAGGTTTCCGAACACACCGTGGGTTGCCCGGCCTCGATGCGCGGGTAGCAGAAGATGCACTTCTCGGACTTGCCGCTTTCCCAGTTGTAGTAGATCTTTTTGTAGGGGCAGGCCGAGATGCACATGCGCCAACCGCGGCACTTGTCCTGATCGATCAACACGATGCCGTCTTCCTCGCGCTTGTAGATCGCCCCGGATGGGCACGAGGCGACGCAGGCCGGGTTCAGGCAGTGCTCGCACAGCCGCGGCAGATACATCATGAAGGTTTTTTCAAACTCGCCGTAGATGTCCTTCTGCATCGCCTCGAAGTTGGCGTCGCGGCTGCGTTTGGCGAACTCGCCGCCGAGAATCTCCTCCCAGTTCGGGCCCCACTCGATCTTTTCCATTTGCTGCCCGCTGATCAGACTGCGCGGACGTGCGGTAGGCGCTGCCTTGAGTTCAGGCGCCTTGTGCAGGTGCTCGTAGTCGAAGGTGAAGGGCTCGTAATAGGCGTCGATTTCCGGCAAGTTGGGGTTGGCGAAAATCTTCATCAGGATGGACAGACGCGAGCCCTGCCGGGGCTGCAGCTTGCCGCCTGCCGTGCGAGTCCAGCCGCCCTTCCATTTGTTCTGGTTTTCCCATTCCTTGGGGTAGCCGATGCCGGGTTTCGTTTCGACGTTGTTGAACCAGGCGTATTCCATCCCGGGTCGTGTGGTCCAGACCTGTTTGCAGGTCACGGAGCAGGTGTGGCAGCCGATGCATTTGTCGAGGTTGAGCACCATGCCGATCTGGGCGCGAACTTTCATTGTGTTTCTCCTGTTGGCGTGGGGTCAGGCTTGCGGTTCGATGTGGTGCGGGCGCTCATGGCTGTAGGCCGGCCCCGCAGGCTCGTCCATCCAGTCCACCTTGTCCATCTTGCGCACGATGCAAAAGGCATCGCGATTGGAGCCGATCGTGCCGTAGTAATTCAGGCCAAAGGAGAGCTGCGCATAGCCGCCGATCATGTGCGTTGGTTTGAGCACCACGCGGGTGACCGCGTTGTGCACACCGCCCCGGGCCTGGGTGATCTGCGACGCCGGGGTATTGATCGTGCGCTCCTGGGCGTGGTACATCATGGCCATACCTGGTTTGACGCGCTGGCTGACCACGGCGCGGGCGACGAGCGCGCCATTGGCGTTGAACACCTCGATCCAGTCGTTGTCGACGATTCCTGCCTCTTTGGCATCGTCCTCGGAAATCCACACGCAGGGTCCGCCACGGCTGAGCGTGAGCATGATCAGGCCATCGGCATAGGTGCTATGGATGCCCCACTTTTGGTGCGGCGTGATCCAGTTCAGCACGATTTCCTTGTTCCCGGCGAACTTGCCAAGCACAGGCTGCACGGCCTTGAGGTTGACCGGGGGGCGATACAAGGCAAAACCTTCGCCGAAGGCCCGCATCCAGGCGTGGTCCTGGTAGAAATGCTGCCGCCCGCTCAGCGTGCGCCAAGGAATGTTTTCATGGACATTGGAGTAGCCGGCGTTGTAGCAAATCTTTTCATCGATGATGCCCGACCAGGTCGGCGAGTTGATCACCCGCCTGGGCTGCGCCACGATGTCCCGGAAACGAATCTTCTCGTCTTCTCGCCCCGCAGGCATGTGGCTGAGATTCAATCCGGTTTTTTTCGACAAGGCAGCCCAGGCCTTGGCAGAGACGTTTCCATTGGTTTCAGGCGAAAGCATCATCACCATCTCGGTGGCGTCGATGTCGCTCAAAATCCGCGGCCTGCCTTCAGCCGGGCCGGATTCACTGACCCGGCCGTTGAGTGCGCCCAGAGCTTGGACCTCCTCGCGCGCATCCCACGAAATGCCATGACCGTGACCGCCGTCTGGTTTGTCCATCAGCGGCCCAAGCGATGTGAAACACTGGCTCACATGGGGATAGTCACGCTGCACCTCGGTGATGTTCGGAGCGGTCTTGCCGGGAATGAGTTCCACTTCCCCGCGTTTCCAGTCGCGCACCTCCAGTCCCTGACCGAGTTCCGCTGCGCTGTCATGCATCAACGGGGTGAGCACCACATCGCGCTCGACGCCGAGGTGCCCAACACAGACCTCGGAAAACTTGCTCGCGATCCCTTTGAATATCTCCCAATCCGAACGTGCCTCCCAGGAGGGATCGACTGCCGCCGACAGCGGATGGATGAAGGTGTGCATGTCGGTGGTGTTGAGGTCATTTTTCTCGTACCAAGTCGCCGCAGGCAGCAACACGTCGGAGAACAAACCGGTGCTGCTCATGCGAAAGTCCAGTGTGACCAGCAGGTCGAGCTTGCCTTCGGGGGCATCGTCGCGCCACTGCACTTCGTGCGGGCGTGGATCATCGGGGCCGAGTTCGCTGCCGAGCACACCGTTGTTCGCCCCGAGCAAATGTTTGAGGAAGTACTCCGAGCCCTTGCCCGAGGCGCCCAGCAGGTTGGAGCGCCAAACGAACATATTGCGCGGCCAGTTCACCGGGTTGTCCGGGTCTTCGCAGCTCATGTGCAGCGATCCGCTCTTGAGGCCGTTGACCACATGGTCTTTGGCGGAAAGCCCGGCTGCTGCGGCGTCGCGCGCCAGGTGCAGGGAATTGGCCTGGAGCTGCGGCGCAGAGGGCAGCCAGCCCATGCGCTCGGCGCGCACGTTGTAGTCGATCATGCTGCCGCCGAATGCCTTGGGATCGGCCAGGGGCGAGAGGATTTCATCGACCCCCAGTTTTTCGTAGCGCCACTGATCGGTGTGCGCGTAGAAAAAACTGGTGGCATTCATCTGGCGAGGCGGTTTGACCCAATCCAGTGCAAACGTCAGCACCGACCAGCCCGATTGCGGGCGAAGCGCCTCCTGCCCGACGTAATGCGCCCAGCCGCCGCCGGGCACGCCGATACAGCCGCTCATCATCAGCATGTTGATGATGGCCCGGTAATTCATGTCGGCGTGGTACCAGTGGTTGATCCCGGCGCCGAGGATCACCATTGAGGTCCCATGCGTCTTGTCCGCGTTGCTGGCAAATTCCCGGGCGATGCGTTCGACAACGTCAGCGGGAACGCCGGTGATTTTTTCCTGCCAGGCAGGGGTGTAGGGAACATTGTCCGCGTAGCTTTTGGCGCAAGGATGGGGTTCTTCGCCGAGACCACGGTCGATCCCGTAGTGCGCGGCAAGAAGGTCATACACGGTGGCGACCCTTGCGGCGGTTTGCTCCCCCCGGTCGTCCACCAGACTCAGTGTGCGGTAGGGAACCTTGCGGATCAGAACGTCGTCCTGAACATTGCCCGGATGGTGTTCGGCGTGCACTCCGCCAAAGTACGGAAAACCGACCTCGGCTGCGCCGTCCATGCGCTCGATCAGGGTGAGGGCCAATTCACATTCCTTGTCGCTGCGTGCGTCGCGCGGCTGCAGATTCCATTGGCTCCTGGCCTCGCCCTGCGCTTGCCAGCGAAAACCGATCGAGCCATGCGGCAGCACCACCTCGCCTTCACTGCCGAAGGCCACGGTTTTCCACTCGGGGTTGTCACCCTGCCCAAGCTTGTCGGCAAAATCGCTGGCGCGCAGCGTGCGGCCTGCTGTGAGCACCTTGCGCCCGTCGGGCAAGGTGCGTTCTTCCAGGCGCACCAGCAAGGGCATGTCGGTGAGGCGACGGCAATAGTCGAGAAAATAGGCCGAAGGCTTTTCGCCGAAGTGGAATTCGCGCAGGATCACATGGCCTAACGCCATGGCCATCGCCGCGTCGGTGCCCTGTTTGGGATGCAGCCACTCGTCGCTGAGCTTGGCGACCTCGGAGTAATCGGGCGAAACCGCCACGGTCTTGGCCCCGCGGTAGCGCGCCTCGGTGTAGAAATGCGCGTCGGGCGTGCGGGTCTGCGGCACATTCGAGCCCCAGGCCATGATGTAGTTGGCGTTGAACCACTCGGCCGACTCGGGGACGTCGGTTTGTTCCCCCCAGGTCTGCGGCGAAGCGGGCGGCAGGTCGCAATACCAGTCGTAAAAACTTCCCATTACACCGCCAAGCAGGCTGATGTAACGCGCGCCCGAGGCGAACGACACCATTGACATGGCCGGAATCGGCGAGAACCCGAAAATGCGATCGGGCCCGTAGGTCTTGATGGTGTAGGTGTTGGCGGCAGCGATGAGTTCGTTGACATCGTTCCAATCCGCCCGCACAAAGCCGCCCATGCCGCGCAGCTTCTGGTACTCGCTGCGCTTGGCCTTGTCCTGCACGATGCTGGCCCAGGCGTCGACCGGGCCCAGGGTCTTGCGCGCCTCGCGCCACATTTTCATCAGGCGGCCGCGCACCATCGGGTACTTCACCCGGTTGGCGGAATATTGATACCAGCTCGCTGAGGCGCCGCGCTGACAACCCCGCGGCTCGTGGTTGGGCATGTCGGGATGGGTGCGCGGGTAGTCGGTCTGCTGCGTTTCCCAGGTGACGATGCCACCCTTGACATAAATTTTCCACGAGCACGAGCCGGTGCAGTTCACGCCGTGAGTGGAGCGCACGATCTTGTCGTGTTGCCAGCGGCCGCGGTAGGCGTCTTCCCAGGTACGGTCCTCGGTGGTGACCTCGCCGTGGCCATCGGCAAACTTGGGCCGGGATTTGGTGAAGTGGGTCAGGCGGTCGAGAAAATGACTCATGATGGTCTCCGTGGGTTCAGGGTATTAGCAGGGCATCGGGGCGTTCTTGCGGCTGTAGTTCCACCAAGTCACGAGCACGCACAGCACGTAAAAGGCGATGAAGCCGTACAGCGCAGCCTGCGGGCCGCCGGTCATGGCGATGGAACTGCCGTAGCTCTTGGGAATGAAGAACGCGCCGTAAGCCGCGATGGCCGAGGAAAAACCAATCACTGCAGCCGCTTCCTTGTTGGCGTCTTTCACCGCCTGCTCCTGCGCAGCAGGGCCTTGTCCGGCAGCGGCGCGCGTGCGATCGGTGAGGAAGATGACCGGAATCATGCGGAAGGTCGAGCCATTGCCAATACCCGTGGTGGCGAACAGCAGCATGAACGCGGCGAGAAAACCGGTGAAGTTGCCGCCTACCCCGCCTTGCGGCAGGAAATACAGCACGGCGACGACGCCCAGCGCCATGAGAATGAAGTTCCAGAAGGTCACGCGCGCGCCACCGAGCCTGTCGGCCAACCAACCGCCGACCGGACGAATGAGGGCGCCGACGAACGGCCCGAGCCAGGCATAGTCCAGCGCGACGATGCCGGGAAACTGCGACTTGATCAACAGCGGAAATCCTGCCGAGTAGCCGATGAACGAACCGAAGGTGCCGGTGTAGAGCAGGCTCATCAGCCAGGTATGCGAGCGCCTGAAAATCACCGCCTGATCGGCGAAGGATGCTTTGGCATCGGCCAGATCATTCATGCCGAACCAGGCCGCCAGCGTGGAGGCGATGATGAAGGGCACCCAGACAAGCCCGGCGTTCTGCAGCCAGATCGGTGCACTCTTTCCCCCCGTCACGGCGGTCTGCGGATCGCCGCTGAGCACGCCATAGACCGCTGCGGTGATGACCAGCGGCACGATGAACTGCACGATGGACACGCCTAGATTGCCCAGCCCGGCGTTCAGCCCCAGCGCCAGGCCTTTTTGCGCCTTGGGGAAGAAAAAGTTGATATTGGCCATCGACGAGGCGAAGTTCCCGCCGCCGAAGCCGCTGAGCAGGGCCAGAATGACAAAGATCTCATATGGGGTCGAAGTGCTCTGCACAGCGTAATAGATGCCCAGCGCGGGCAACAGCAACGAGGCGGTGGAAATCGCCGTCCAGCGCCGCCCGCCAAAAATCGGCACCATGAAGGAATAAAAAATGCGCAGCGTGGCGCCGAACAGGCCGGGCAACGCGGCCAGCCAGAACAACTGATTGGTGGAGAACTTGAACCCCACCTGCGGCAGCTTGACCACCACCACAGACCACACCATCCACACCGCGAAGGCGAGGGTCAGTGCCGGAATGGAAATCCACAGATTGCGCTGGGCGACGATCTGCCCTTCGCTTTTCCAGAACGCGGGGTCTTCCGGGTTCCAATGTTTGATGACATGACTGGACATGTTTTTCTCCTGAGGCTCAATGGGGCTGGATAGCGGCAGGCTGGCCGCGCGTTACGGAAGCCGGCTTGAACACATCGGTGCGGCGGACCTCGGTGAAGAACATCCACACCAGCGAAACCGAGACCACGCCATACATCAGCATGAAGGCCGAAGAGCGAATGCCGGTGAGGTCGAGCAGCACGCCGAACAGGATGGGAAGCAGAAAGCCGCCCATGCCGCCTGCCAACCCGACGATGCCCGAGACCGTTCCGATATTGGCCGGATAGTCGTCGGCGATGTACTTGAACACGCTGGCTTTGCCGAAAGCGAAGGCGACGCCGAGGATGAACATCAGCGCGGTGAAGGCGTAGACATTCGGGCCGATGTGGAAGGTCGTCGGCCCGCCGGTGGTCTGCACCGTGAGCTGGGTTTGCGGGTAAGACAGCAGAAACAGCGCAACCCAGCTCACCCACAACACCCACCAGGTCACGCTGTGCGCGCCGAATTTGTCGGACAGCCAGCCGCCCACCGCGCGCAACACGCCGCCAGGCAACGAGAAGGCCGCGGCCAGTAGTGCGGCCACAGGCAGGCTGAGTTTGTATTCGCCGACGTAGTACTGCACCATCCACAGCGCCAGCGCCACATAGCCGCCGAACACGATGCTGTAGTACTGGCTGTACTTGAGCACGCCGGGATCGCGCAGGGCCTTTAACTGATCCATGAAACGGATCTGCCCCTGCACCACATGGCTTTTGTCGTGGTGGCTGAACACCCAGAACAGAATGACCGTGCCGAGCATGACGGCGGCATACACATGCGGCACCATGGTCCAGCCGAAGGTCACAACCAAAGCCGGAGCGAGAAATTTGTTCACTGCCGCGCCGGCATTACCCGCGCCGAAAATGCCCATCGCCAACCCCTGGCGCTCCTTCGGAAACCAGCGCGCCACATAAGGCGTACCCACCGAGAACGAACCTCCGGCCAGACCGATGAACAGACCGATGGTCAGGTATTGCCAGTACTGTGTGGCATAAGACAGCATCCAAATGGGGATGACGGTAACCGCCATGATGGCGGCAAACACGATGCGTCCGCCGTAGCGGTCGGTCCAGATGCCCAGCGGTACGCGGATCAGCGAGCCGCTGAGCACCGGCATGGCGGTCAGCAGACCGAATTCGGTGGCGTTGAGCCCGAGGGTTTTCTTGATGGGGATGCCGATGACGGCAAACATCATCCACACCATGAAACACACCATGAAAGCCCAGGTGCTGACGATCAGCACCGACCAGGCTTGCCGGTTGTGTTGCTGCACATTCGCGACCATGATGAATCTCCTTGTCGATAAGGAGACTCTAGAAACCGCTGGTCTTTTGCGGTATCGACCTGAAGGCGGAGAAAGGCGCTGGGCGCCCTGCTCTGCCGAACTACTCCGAAAGAAGGAGGGAAATCCCGTTCAGGAGCAGATTCAGTGCAGTTGCACCAGACGGCCGGAGTGATCGAAAGTCAGAAAATGGTCGATCTGGCCCATGCGAATGTTCTCGATCAGCTCGGTGAGGGTCTGCTCCACCTCTGCGGAGTCGGGAATCGCCTGGTCTGGAAGGGCCTGCGTGGTGACGAACACCATGTCCCAGGGTGTGCCAGTGTGCCGAGACTCTTCAACCAGCGTTTCGAAATCCGGCAGGTCGTCTGGTGATTTGTCCACCGCCATGACGGGCACGAGCGCGCCGCCACCGCCCGCCGCATGACGGGCGCGCTGCGCCGGACTGGCATCTTCCGGCAGTTCGATGGCAGCAAAAACAAAGTACAGCCGTTGCGGCAGCTCCTGTTGTTTTGCGGCGCGCAGGAGATCGGAGAAATCGGCGATTTGCATGGTGTAGTCCCGAAGAGATAGAGATCAAACCGACAGGCCATGTTCGCTGGCATACACGGCGATCTGCACCCGTGAACTGAGGTCGAGCTTGCGCAAGATACTCTGCACATGCACCTTCACTGTGGTTTCAGCGATGTCGAGTTCGCGTGCGATGACCTTATTGCTTGCGCCGCGAGCGATGGCGGCGGCGATCTGGCGCTCGCGGGGGCTGAGCGGCGTTTTCTCGCTCTGCGCGTTCGCCGGGAGGGCTTCCTTCGCGGAGTCCGTCGTTTCTGGAGCGATGAAGGCTTGTGCAAGTTTTGCGGTCATGTCGGCGCCGATGACGACTTCTCCGCGCAGCGCACGCTGAATGCCGCCGATCAGCTCGTCGGTCTCGCAGGTCTTGAGCAGATAGCCGCTCGCTCCGGCGCGCAGCGCCGCGCCGAGGTCGGCCGCCTCTTCGCTGACGGTGAGCATCAACACGCGGGTGGCCGGGGCGGCCTGCCGCAGGCTCTCTACGGCGTCGATGCCTCGAACACCCGGCAGATGGTTGTCGAGCAAAATGATGTCGGGCTGCAACTGCGTGGCCAGCCGTAGCGCCTCGCCCGCATCGCCGGCCTGGCCGACCACCTGCATGGCAGGCGCTTCACCGAGCAAGGCCACGAGGCCGCGACGAAACAGCGCATGGTCGTCGACCAGCAGAATGCGGATGTCAGGTGGCATAGGGAGAAATCTCGGTGTTTCGTGTTGCGCGTGCAGACGCGGCGGCCGGGAATTCCGGCAGTTCCAAGGTGACGCGCACACCGCCTTTGGGCTGGGCTTCGATGCTCAAATGCCCGCCGATGGCGGCGGCGCGCTCTCGCATGATCTGCTGGCCCACATGGGCCTGTCCATCCTGGGCGATGACCTCCGGATCATAGCCACGGCCATCGTCCGAGACGACAAAGCGCCAGCGCGGCAGGCTGTCCACCACCAGCCGGGCCTGCGTGGCCTTGGCATGTTTACGAATGTTGGACAGCGCTTCCTGCACGATGTGCAGCACCTGAATCTGCACGTCCGGATCGAGCGGCTGGCCATGCCCGTGAAAAACCAGGTCGACGGATAGACCGCTTTGCAGCTCGAACTTCTGCACCGTGCTGCGCAGCGCCGGCTCGATGTCCTGCTCTTGGGTGCGGGTGCGAAAGTGCAGCAGCAGCTCGCGCACATCGGCCAGACTTTCCTTCACGCCCACATCGAGCTCGCTCACCACCTGTTCGATCTTCCCCACCTTGCCCGCCTGCAGGGCCGTGCGCAGCAATTGAAGCTGAATTTTCATGAACGCCAACGATTGCGCGATGGAATCGTGCAGCTCGCGTGCGAGGAAAGCCCGCTCCTGCGACACCGCGGCCTCGCGTTCCAGCGCGGCGCTGCGCAGGCTTTCCATGGCTGCAGCCAGGTGGCCCGCGAGGGTGTCGAGCAGGGCATGCTGCGCTTCATCGGCGGATTGCTCGGCGTGGAAGAACAGATCGATCTCGCCGAGCAGGCGCTGCTGCGCCCGCACGGGAATGCTCAGCAGCGTGGCATAGCCCAGACGTTCACACGCCACGCGCCCAGGCAGCGCCCGCCCTTCGGGCTGGAGCCGGTGAAACTGCACGATCTGCGGGCCGCCGTGATGCTGCGCCTGCCCGCAAAAGCAGGTGTCCGACATCAGACACTGCTCTTCTTCGGCCAGCACCGCGGGCAAGCCATCGGAGGCCAGCAGCAGGTAACGGCGCGCTGATTCATCGGTCCAGCGCAAGGCAGCAGCATCCGCCCCGGCGATGCGCCGCACGACCTGGACGAACGACTGCGACAACTCGTCCAGGCTCTGTGCCTTCGACACCAGCGCACTCACCTCATACAGCGCCGCAAGACGCTGCTGCTCGGTGCGCAGGGCGGCCGTCTTTTGCCGCACCCGCTCCTCCAACTCGTCATAGACAGCCTGTAGTTGTCCGGCCATGCGGTTGAACCCGATGGCGAGATCGCCGAGCTCGTCGGTGGTATTGATGTCGACCCGTGCCGAGTAATCGCCCTGCTCAAGCGCTTGCACGCCGCGACTGAGGCGCCCTAACGGATCGAGCACAAATAGGTAAGCTGCGTAGAACATCAACAGCGCTCCGATCACTACCAGAACGGCCAGACCCATCTGAAACGCGTGGAGCACAGTCGTCCAGAAATCCAGGCGATGCTCTATGGATCTGACGAAAGCATCGATTTGTGTGACGAACTGGTTAACTTCCTCTCGCGGCACGGGGTGGGCTTGTGATGCGCTTTCCCAGCGTGGTTGCAAACTCTGCCAGTGCGCACGCACGGCGTCGTAGCGCTGGCGAATGATGCCATCCCAAGGAACATAAAGAGGTCGTGACGGGCTGCCCGCGTGCAGCAACACAAGATTGTCCTGGATAAGCTGCAGATCGGATGAAAGTTGGGTGTGGTCGAGATCCGTCGCGGACAGCGCCACTTTGTAGCTGAGCATGCGCAATTGCCCGGCGACGTTAACCGCCGCTGCGCCGCCCTCGAGATTCCAGGAAATCCATAAGGTCGCTCCAACGGACATCAGCGACAACAGCAGGAACGTCCCTGAGAATAGGGCGATTTTGGCGGTGAGTGTCCAGTTGCGTTTCATGACGGCATGGCGTGCGGTTCGAGCGCAGATTGTCCCCGCAGGGCGCGATCCTGTCGATTTGGCGACGGTTTGACGTGTATCAGGAACGCAGCACAGTTTCTGGTGTCCCATGAAAACGTCCTCAGACGTGCTTCTTTCGCCTCAGACTCCCAGAGGGGATGAGGCAATTTTGGGCGGTTTGGCATGTTCTCGTAAAGCGAAAACGGAAGGCAAACCGATTGCTATGACTTTCGAGCAGAAAAAATTCCCCAATCATCCGGCACACCCTGAACGCATTTGCTGGGGATGTAGCCGGTACTGCCCGGCCGACTCCATGCGCTGCGGAAACGGCTCCGAGCGCACACAGCACCCCGTTGAATTACTAGGTGAGGACTGGATGGACTTCGGTCTTGACGCAAAAGAAGCAAAAAAGGCAAAGTAAAGCAAGGCGCGACGTTGATCACATGATTTCTTGCCGCACGCCGTAGCTCTGACTCGCTCAAGTCACTCCTTTGAGTCGTTGATTTTCCACAGGGCATTCAGGGTGCCCTCGGGCGGTTTGCAGCCTCTGCCGATTACTTCGCTAACCTCCCCTTCCTGAGAGGGGGTATTGTGCTGAGGAGTTCACCCGCACCCTTTAAGTGGTAAAAACATTACCTATTCAAGGCATTCCATGGAGTGATCTGGGCGTCAGCTTTTCGACCTATAGCTGGGCCACACACCCGAGCAATACCGCACCACCTCATAAATGAAATCATCCCCCTCATGAACACCCCACCGACACTCGCTCCTGAATCCTCCACACCAATCGCGCAGGCTTGCAGCGCCCTGCATGCGGCGTACGCCAAAGGCTGGATCACCCACCGTGATGGCAATATCTCGGTGAGCGATGCTGCGGGCGATGGATTCTGGATTTCACAAAGCGGCGTGATCAAGGCACAGCTGAATGTCGCGCAGATGCTTCACGTCCCCGCGGACCGGCTAGTGCCTGGTCGCGCCATTACTGCACCCGCTGGAGCTTCCGGAGAATTCGCATTGCATCAACTGCTGCAGGCGCTGCTGCCAGCGGGTTTCAACACTGTGTTGCATCTGCATCCGACTCATATCGTGGCGGCGATGTTCGCCAACTGGGATTTGCGTGAGCTGTCCGAGCAATTCCCGGAGGTCACCCGCTATACCCGGGTCGGGCGCAATGTGCCGCCGCTGGCGGCTACCAGCGAGGAACTCGCGCGGGCTTGCGCCGCGTCCTTCGCTCCGCCGCAGAGCGACATGCCGCATATCGTCGGTCTGGATCGTCATGGCTGCGTTGCCATTGGTCACTCGCCTTTCGATGCCTTCGAGCATGTGGAGCGGCTGGAGCATGTGTGCCAGATGGTTTTGGCTTCGGGTGCGAGGCACACGACAACCGCCCAAACGGTGGCATCAGGCATCAAAGCCGCCCAAGCTATCCAAACCGCCTGAGGAAAGCCCCAAGTCCTGCCAAGGAGAGACCGCATGAGCCAGAGCAATCCCTCACTGGTCGAATTTCTCGAACGCGATTACGCCGCTGGCTTCATCTCGCCGATTGATTCCGACCTCGCCCCGAAAGGCCTGAACGAAGACATCATCCGGCTCATTTCCGTCAAAAAGAACGAACCGGAGTTCCTGCTGCAATGGCGGCTGAAGGCGTATCGTCACTGGCTGACCCTGGCCGAGCCGACTTGGGCCAAGATCCACCATCCGCCCATCGACTATCAGGCGATTCATTATTACGCCGCCCCCAAGCGCGACAAGGCGCCCAAAAGCCTCGACGAGGTCGACCCTGAGTTGCTGCGCGTCTATGAAAAACTCGGCATCCCGCTGCACGAACGCGCTGCGCTGGCCGGCGTGGCGGTGGATGCGGTGTTCGATTCGGTGTCGGTGGCCACTACTTTCAAAGACAAGCTGGCGCAGCACGGCATCATTTTTTGTTCATTCTCCGATGCGGTGCAAAACCACCCCGAACTGGTGCAGCAATACCTCGGGACGGTGGTGCCGCCGGGAGACAATTTTTTCGCCGCGCTCAACGCCGCGGTGTTCACCGATGGCAGCTTCGTCTACATCCCCAAGGGGGTGCGCTGCCCGATGGAGCTGTCCACCTACTTCCGCATCAACGCCAAGGACAGCGGCCAGTTCGAGCGCACGCTGATCATCGCCGACGAGGGTGCGCAGGTCTCGTACCTGGAAGGCTGCACCGCGCCGCGGCGCGACGAAAACCAGCTCCACGCCGCCGTGGTGGAAATCATCGCCCTCGACGACGCGCGGGTGAAGTACTCGACGGTGCAGAACTGGTACCCCGGCGACAAGGACGGCAAGGGCGGCATCTACAACTTCGTCACCAAGCGCGGCGAATGCCGCGGCGCGCGCTCGCGCATTTCCTGGACACAAGTGGAAACCGGCTCGGCGATCACCTGGAAGTATCCGAGCGTGCTGCTGCGCGGCGACGATTCGGTCGGCGAGTTCTATTCGGTGGCGCTGACCAACCATTTCCAGCAGGCCGACACTGGCACCAAGATGATCCACATCGGCCGCAACACCCGAAGCACCATCGTCTCCAAGGGCATTTCCGCAGGACGGGGCAGCAACACCTACCGCGGCCTGGTCAAGGTGCTGCCCAAGGCCGAAGGGGCGCGCAACTACACGCAGTGCGACTCGCTGTTGATCGGCGCCCGCTGCGGCGCGCACACCTTTCCGTACATCGAGGTGCGCAACCCCAGCGCGCAGGTCGAGCACGAGGCGACGACCTCGCGCGTCGGCGAAGACCAACTTTTTTACTGTATGCAGCGCGGCATTTCCGCGGAGGACGCGGTGGCGCTGATCGTCGGCGGCTTCGCCCGTGAAGTCGTCAAACAACTGCCGATGGAATTCGCCGTCGAGGCTCAGAAGCTGCTGGGCGTGAGCCTCGAAGGCAGCGTGGGCTGAAACGCCACAGAGGAAACAAACATGCAAATGCCAGCCAGGCTTCAACCGCAAGCGACGCAGCCGCTGTTGCAAATCCGTGGCCTGCGGGTGGAAATCGACGGTAAACGGGTGCTCGACGGCATCGATCTCGACATCGCCCCCGGCGAGGTGGTCGCCATCATGGGGCCCAACGGCTCGGGCAAGACCACGCTGGCGCAGGTGCTCGCCGGGCGCGAGCTCTACCGCGTGACCGGCGGCACGGTGCGCTTCGACGGCCAGGACCTGCTGGCGCTGCCGCCGCAGGAGCGCGCGCTCGCCGGGCTGTTCCTCGCGTTTCAGTACCCGGTGGAGATTCCCGGCCTGTCCAACGTCTACCTGCTCAAGGCCGCGCTCAACGCGCAGCGCAAACACCGCGGTCTGCCCGAGCTGGACGCGATGGAATTCCTGCAACAGGTCAAAGCGCTGATGCGTGAACTCGGCATGGACGAGAAGTTCCTGCAGCGCGGGGTCAACGAAGGTTTTTCCGGCGGCGAGAAAAAGCGCAACGACATGCTGCAAATGGCCTTGCTGCAGCCGCGCCTGGCCATCCTCGACGAAACCGACTCGGGGCTGGACGTGGACGCGCTCAAGGCCGTGGCGCAGGCAGTCAACGCCATGCGCTCACCCGAGCGGGCTTTGGTGCTGATCACCCATTACGAGCGGCTGCTGGAAGTCATCGTCCCCGACCGCATGCATGTGCTGTGGCAAGGCCGCATCGCCGCCTCGGGCGGGGCCGAATTGGCGCGGCGCATCGAGCGCGAGGGCTATGCCTGGCTGCAGCCGGGCGCGGCCCTGGCGAGTGCGCAGGAGGTCTGAGCATGGGAGCGCTCGAAGCGTTCGTCAAGGCGTTCGACGCAATCGGCGTCGATGCTGCGGGCGAGCCCGCACGGCTGGCGCAGTCGCGTCGTCAGGCTCTGGAGGACTTGCTGCGCAGCGGCCTGCCCACGCGCCACACCGAAGACTGGAAATACACCAGCCTGCGTGCGCTGGACGCGATTGATCTCGCCACCACTGCGCCCACTGCACTTTTGGACCGGGAGGCGCTGCGCGATGCGGGCGCCTTGCTCGTGAGCGACGACCCGCGTCTGGTGTTCGTCGACGGCGCTTTTGACGCCGAACTTTCCCATTTGAACGACCTGCCGCCTGGGGTGCGCCTTGCGCCTTGGGGTGCGCGCCAGTCGTCCAGCGACACGGAGGCGGGAACGGTGCTGGATGCGGCCGCGCGCGGCGGCGCCTTCGAGGCGATCAACCGCCTGTTTGCGCGCGATGGCATGGCGCTGGAACTGGCCGATGGGGTCTGCCTCGCCGCCCCCGTCGTCGTCATCGCGCTGCAAACGCGCGGGGGCGCCAGCCACCTGCGCCACGCCCTGCGCCTGGGGCAGGGTTCTTCGGCGCGAGTGATCGAGCAGCACCTCGGCGTCGTGCAGGTCGGCCCCTATCTGGCAAGCTGTGTGACGCGCGCCGAACTGGCGCGCGGGGCGAGGCTGCAGCATGTGCGCTTGCAAGACGAAGCCGACGCCGCAGTGCATGTGTCGCAACTGCATGCAGCTCAGGGCGAGGACAGCGCGCTCGATGCGCAAATCCTGGTGCTGGGGTCGAGACTCTCGCGCCAGGAAATTCACATCGCGCACGAGGCGCCGGGCTGCCATACCGATCTGCGCGGGGCCAGCGTGCTCGCAGGCGAGCAGCATGGCGACGTGCACATGTGCATCGAGCACCGCCACCCGCGCGGCACCAGCCGCACCGATGTGCGCGGCGTGTTCGACGACGCCGCGCACGGCGTGTTCACCGGCCGTGTGACCGTGCATCCGGGCGCGCAGAAAACCGACGCGGGCATGATCAACCGCAACCTGCTGCTGTCGCCGCGCGCCGAGGCCGATACCCGTCCGCAACTGCAGATCGATGCGGACGACGTGCTTTGCAGCCACGGCGCCGCAGTCGGTCAGCTCGACGCCGAGGCGCTGTTTTATCTGCAGTCGCGCGGCATCGCTGCGCCGCTCGCTCGCGCCCTGCTGGTGCAGGCCTTCGTGGCGCAAGCCCTGCCCGACATCGGCTGGGAGCCCTTGCGCGCACAGATGCGCGCAAGGCTTGCCGCGCGGCGCGGTCTGGAAATCGAAGCCTCGGAGGTCTGGGCATGAATGCGCCTGTGACGCCAGCGCGTCTGGCACCGCAACTTTCGGCGATCCGCGAGCAATTCCCCATCCTCGCCCAGACGGTGCACGGCAAGCCGCTGGTGTATCTGGACAATGCGGCGACGACGCAAAAACCGCTGGCCGTGCTCGACGCCATGCGCGCCTTCGAACTGCGCGATTACGCCAACATCCACCGCGGCGTACATGCGCTGTCGCAGCGCGCCACCGACGCTTTCGAAGCCGCGCGGGAGAAGGTTGCGGCCTTTGTCCACGCCCGCAGCGCCGACGAGATCGTGTTCGTGCGTGGCGCCACCGAAGCGATCAATCTGGTCGCACAAAGCTACACACGGCCGCGCCTGCAGCCCGGCGACGAGTTGCTGGTGACGGCGATGGAGCACCATGCCGATATCGTGCCCTGGCAGATGGTGTGCGATGCCACCGGTGCCAAATTGCGCGTGGCGCCGATCCGCGACGACGGCGCGCTCGACCTGCAGGCCTTGCCGGAGCTGCTCGGGCCGCGCACGCGCATGCTGGCCGTCACCCATGTCTCGAACGTACTGGGCACCGTCAACGATGTGGCGAGAGTGGCGCAGCTTGCCCATGCGCGCGGCGTGCCGGTGCTGGTCGATGGCGCGCAAGCCGTGGCGCATCTGCCGGTGGACGTGCAGGCGCTGGGTTGCGACTTCTATGTCTTCTCCGGTCACAAGCTCTACGGCCCCACCGGCATCGGTGTGCTGTGGGGCCGCGCCGAGATGCTGGACGCGATGCCGCCGTATCAGGGCGGCGGCGACATGATCCGCAGCGTCAGCTTCGAACGCACCACCTACGCCGATCCGCCAACCCGTTTCGAGGCCGGCACTCCGCACATCACTGGCGCGGTGGGCCTGGCCGCTGCGATCGACTTCGTGCAGGGCCTCGGCTGGGACGCCATCGCGCAGCACGAGCGCGCGCTGTTGGAGCGGGCGCAAAGCGCGCTTTCCCGCATCCCCGGGCTTCGCATCTACGGCACCGTGCCGGACAAGATCGGCGTCATCTCCTTCAACATCGACGGTCTTCACGCCCACGATCTCGGCACCATCGCCGATGCCGAGGGAGTCGCCATCCGCGCCGGCCACCACTGCGCGATGCCGCTGATGCAACGCTACGGCGTCGCGGCCATGGCGCGGTCCTCGCTCGGCGTGTACAACAAAGAAGACGACATCGACGCACTGGTGCGCGCGGTGCGCAAGGCGCAGGTGATGTTTGCCGCCTAAACACGGAGTCCACGACCCATGCCTGACAGCCCATCCGACGACGCCCTTCCCGACCTGCGCGACCTCTACCAGGAGGTGATCTTCGACCACTACCGCAGGCCCCGGCACTTCGGCCATTTGCCGCAGCCCAACCGCTGCGCGCAGGGTGACAACCCGCTGTGCGGCGACCGCCTTGAACTCGAATTGTTTGTGGACGACGCGGGCTGCATCCAGGACGTGGCCTTTACCGGCGAGGGGTGCGCGATTTCCACCGCGTCGGCCTCGCTGCTGACCGAAGCGGTCAAGGGCAAGCGTGTGGACGAGGCGCTGACCTTGTTCGCGCAGATGCACGGCATCCTGGTCGATGGCGACACCGGCGCCGAGGCCGGTCTGGGCAAACTCGCCGTGCTCGCAGGCGTGAGGCAGTTTCCCGCGCGGGTGAAGTGCGCCATGCTCGCCTGGCACACCCTGCGCAACGCGCTCACCCAAACCGCCCAGGTGGCGCGCACCGAAGATTTGTCCACGCCGCAGGGTTGACCATGGACGACCTCATCGACTCTGGCCCCATCATCCTGCAGCGCGACGTCCCCGCGACCCTGGTGCCGCTGGGCACTGCCGGAACCTTGCTGCAGGGCACCGAGGTGCGCATCACCCAACGGCTGGGCAGCCACGTCACCGTGGTGTCCGAGGGCCGCATGTACCGCATCGACGGCCGCTATGCCGATGCGCTTGGGCTGAATGACGGGCAGCGGCAAGATATTCCCGCGCCAACGACGCGCGAGGAAGCCGAAAATGCCGTGCTGGAACAACTCGCCACCTGCTACGACCCGGAAATTCCGGTCAATATCGTGGAGCTGGGTCTGATCTATCGCCTGGACGTGCAACCGACCGACGCCAGCGGCGCCACTTGGGCGGTGGACATCGACATGACGCTGACCGCACCCGGCTGCGGCATGGGAAACATCCTCACCGCCGAGGTCGAGGACAAGGTGCGTCGCATTCCAGGAATCGCGCGAGTGAACGTGGAACTCGTCTGGGACCCGCCGTGGAGCCTGGAGCGCATGTCCGAGGCGGCCCGGCTGCAGGCGGGGCTGTGGTGAGTGGGTGATCCGGCGCGGCCAGGCGGGGCCGTTCAGCTTCGCCGCTCAGCCGCCGTCGGTTCGATCCTGCGCCTCAGGCGCCGGCTTGCACATCCTGCACGTGAAAGTCGATTTGCACCCCCTCGGGCGAGCGGCTGACGTATTCGATGCGTACCTTGTCACCGAAATGCTGCGCGATCTGTGCCAGCAGCGGCAGGGGATCATGGTCGTTGAAAAACGCCATGGTCTCTCCCGGCTCCAGCGCATTCAGCGCGCCGAAGATGGCGGCATGGCGAAAGCGCTTGGCGATGCCGCTGGCGTCGAAGGGATAGACGCGGTCGGCGCGGCGGTGGGAGTGGGGTTGGTTGACGACGGTGAGGGGTTCCATGGCGGGTTCCTTGGGTTGAAGTGGGTCGGGGTTGAAAGAGGAGGGCAGCGCAGCAGGCTTCACGCCTGTTCTTCGAACTGCGGGAACAGGATGTTGTTTTCGGTGTGGACGTGCTGCATGAAATCGGCGGTGAACTTGTCCAGACCTGCATACAGCGCGCGCCAGGTGTTGCACGCCTCGGCGGGCAGCCTCAGATCGCGGGTGAGATCCTGCACGCGTTGCAGCATCCGGCCGTGGTCATCATGCTCGGCGCGCATGCGTGAGATCGGCGGGGTGAGAACCGCACCGGGATTGCGGCGCATCATCGGGAACAGGATCTGTTCTTCCTTTTGCATATGTTCCTGCAGTTCGTCGAGCATCTCCTGGAGCAGGGCCGCCAGACCGATCGGCACCTCGGCATGGCCCTTGTGCACGCGCTCGACCTTGGCGGCCAGGGTGATCAATTCCGGCAGCTCGCATCGGTGCACGTCGTGGAAGCGGCTGACGATGAGGTCGATCAGGGCGTCGGGGTCGTGCAGCGTGTCGGTGGGCGTGTCATCCAGCGCCTGCGGGCTCAACTCCGCGAGTTCGCGCTCAATAGTCGCCAGGTCGAGCTGGCGCGCCTGCGCGGCCGCTTCCAGGGTCGTGTCGCCACCGCAGCAGAAGTCCAACCGGTGGCGTCGGAACACGGCGGTGGAACCAGGCAGATCGCGCGCCAGTTGGCCCAGGGGGAGGGCGGCGAACGGTGAGGATGAGCTTGCTGGGGGGTCTTGGGTGTGCATGGCGGAAGGTCCTGTGCAATCAATGATGTGGAGCTGTAAAAAGGTAGAATGAATCCCACTATAAAATTCTTTAGTGGTATTTGCAATACCTCTTCTGAAGGATTCCACCATGCGGCTGACCTCTTTTTCCGATTTTGGCCTACGCGCCCTGCTCGTGCTGGCCGGCAGCGAACGCGAGACCTGGTCGAGCGTCGAACTTGCGACCAAGCTCGATATTTCGCGTGATCACCTCATCAAGGTGCTGCAACGCCTTGCCGCCGGGGGCTATGTGCAGACCACGCGCGGCGCCGGCGGTGGCGTCAGGCTCGCCAGGCGCGCCACAGCCATTCGCATCGGCGAGGTGTTGCAATGGCTGGAAGACGACGCCCCGCTGACCGAGTGTTTCCGCGACGATGGCGGCCAGTGCCTGCTCACCGGCTTTTGCGCCTTGCGGCCCAAACTCGAACGCGCCCGCCGCGCGTTCTATGCCGCACTCAACGAAACCACCTTGGCAGACTGCCTCAATCCTGCGCTGCGCAAGTTCGTCGCCGTGCCACTGTCCACGGCTTGAGCGCGGCTCAGCGCCGGGTTTCGATCAACAAGCCCTTTTCTTCACGCTCGAAATGATGTTCGAGCAGATGCTGCAAAGGCGCGGAGGCGTCGAGCAGCGTTAGACGTTGTTCGGGCGGATCGATTCGGTCAGGTTGTCGTGCCAAGATCTCGCGCCATTCGCCGAGCATCGCGCTCAGCTTGGCATGCTCGGCCAGATAGACCTTTGCCGACCAGCGTGCGCTGGCCGGCAGCTTCGGAATCAGCGCGGTTTCTTCGAGCGCGATATGGGCTGCGTGCAAGCCTTGCAGCACATCGCGTGCGGTGCGCGCCTCAATCAGGTTGCCGACGAGCAAGCCCAAGCGCATGCGTTGCACTGTCGCCAGCATCGCCACATGCTGCGCGGGGATGTCCTCAGCCGGGTTCGAGGCCATGTTCAGGTTTCTCCTGTAGCTGCGGACTGTGAGATGCGTTGGTCAGCGCAACCGAGCTGCCTGAGCAGAAGGTGGAAATTCAGCATCTGGGCATCGGGCGGCCAGCGCGCCGCCGACGTCTGCGATCGGCTTCGCCGGTCGATACAGCACACTGACGCGACTACGCAGAATCGGCTTTGGCATCCTCCTCGCGCATCGTATCCAGCGCCAAAAGCGAATGCGCATAGGCGGCGCCCGCTCGCATTTCGGCGGCAACCCAAACGGCCTCCATGATTTGCTCACGGCTAGCGCCCGCCTTGAGAGCCGCCTTGGTGTGGCCTCGGATGCAATAGGGACACTGGGTCACATGCGCCACGGCGACCGCGATCAATTGTTTGGTCCGCACGTCCAGCGCGCCCTTGGCGAAGGCCTGCTGGCTGAATTGCTGAAAGGCAGCAAACTGATTCGGGGCATGGTTTTGACGCATTTGCGTCAACTCACGATCAGCCCGCGGATAGACGGGGGACGTTGACATGAAAAGACTCCTGTAAGTGGCACAAGTCGTCATCATGGCCATTTCGCAAAACCCTGCCGATTAAACATGCATTGCGTTTACCTGTTTCAAGCCATAGACTGGTTACAGTGTTTGGGCTTGCGACTGCGGGCTGCGTGTATTGCGTGTGCGTACCAAGTTTTTTGCGAGATTCGATATGGAAATCAATCTTCTTTCCTCGACGTCCGCTGCCGCGGGATTCGACGCGCCGCTGGACATGCTTTCGGCCTGCCACGCGCGCATCGAAAAACAATGCGCGACGCTGCGCCGCCTGGTGCGGCATCTCGACGAGCACGGAGCCGATCAGGACGCCAGGCAAGCCGCCGCGAACGTGATGCGCTATTTCGACACCGCGGGGCGTGATCATCACGCCGATGAAGAGCACGATCTCTTTCCCGCGCTGCTGGAATCGATGGCAGGTTCAGACCCCGTCTGCTTGCGCGATATCACCCAGGCGCTGACCCACGACCATCGTGAACTCGCCGCCGTCTGGCAGGCGTTGCGCCCGCAACTGGGGCGCGTGGTACGCGGCGAAGCCGACGCGCTCGACGCTGCCGCGGTGGATGAATTCGTCGATCACCATACGCAGCACATCGCCCGCGAAGAAAGCGAGCTGCTTCCCATGGCCAAACGGCTCTTGAGCGATGAACAACTCCAAGAGATTGGCAAGGCCATGCGAGCACGGCGCGGCGTGTGAAACATCCTTCAACGGCAAGAAGCAGCGTTACTCAGCAGTCGAGAATATAGGCGACAGAAGGCGCCTTGAAGAATGAGCGGATGAGGTGGGGCATTTGCTGCAGTTTGGCGAGTTGCTCTTCGATTTTGTCGCGGAGTTTTTCACCCTTGCGCAAAGGACGCCTGGCCGTGCCCGTGCGCTTGACATGGCTCCAGACCAGCTCGTCGGGATTGAGCTCGGGGGCGTAGCCGGGCAAGACGTGCAGCGTGAGACGGCCCTGCGTGGAGGCGACATACTGTTTGACCAGCGCCGTCTTGTGCGCAGGCAAGCCATCGACGACCAGATGCACCGGTCTTTGTTGATCGCGCATCATGCGCTCGAGCAGCTCGACGAACAGCGCGGCGCTGAGCGCGCCTTCATAGGTGCAGAACCAGAAGGCGCCACGGGCGTTGACTGCGGAGGCCGCACTGATGGACTGGCGCTGCCCCGGGCGTTGCACCACCGGGGTGTGGCCGCGCAGCCCCCAGGTTTTGCCATGCACGGTGTCGGCACGAAAGCCCAACTCGTCCCAGAAGAAGAGGTCGGCCCCGTCCTGGCGGGCCTGCCGGGCGATGCCGGGGAAGACCTCGCGCTGCCAGCGTCGGGTGGCTTCGGGGTCGCGCTGGTAGGCGCGTTGCAGGGGTTTCTGCGGAGTCAGTCCCAACCGGGCCAGTAAGGCGCCGATGGCGCTCAGCCCCAAGGTGAGGCCGAACTTCTGCTCGATGAGTTCGCCCACCACGGCGCGGGTCCACAAGCCAAAGTCCAGGCCGTATTGCCGCGGATCGCGCCCGTTGACCCAGCGGAACACCTGACTCTCCTGCCTGGCCGTCAAGGTGCGCGGCCGCCCCGTGGCGGGCGTGGAGCGCAGGGCGCCAATGCCAAGGCCGGGCTGCATCGCCGCCCGCAGCCATTTGTAGATCGTGGTGCGGTTGAACCCATAGGCTTCAATCACCTTCGCCGCAGGTTCGCCTTCACGCACGCGCTCGACCGCCATGCGCCGGATGGCTTCGAGCGTTTTGTGGTCCAAAGTCCGTCCATCTCGTTTCATGTCCATAAGATGCACTGACCCTCCATGAATTCCCCTTTTTGTCGACTTATTTATCGACTGGTGAGTATGACTTTGTGCATATGGCAGCAGCCTGCGAACAGATCCGGTGCGGGGCTATGCGGTGATGAAGACCTTTGCCGAACTGATGTCGGCCGACTGCAGGCCGCGCGAGCCCGGATGATGGAGGCTTGGGCGCCTGCCAGCTGGGCCAGAACCCTTCGGGGGGGGGTGGCGAAGGCAGTCCTCAGTGCCAGCGGGTTGGCAGATACGGTGTCGGATCGATCCAGCCACGCTCGCCGGCTGCCATCTCGGCGAGCAGGCGGCCGGCCACCGGGCCGAGGGTGAATCCCTGGTGGGCGTGCCCGAAGTTGAACCACAGCCCGGAATGCCGCGGCGCGGGGCCGGTCACCGGCAGCATGTCGGCAGTGCAGGGACGGGCTCCGTGCCACGGTGGTTCTGGCAGCGCGCTGCCCAGATCGACCAGCTCGCGCGCCAGGGCTTCGGCCTTCGCGAGCTGGATCGGCGTGGGGGCCGCGTCGATGGGGGCGAATTCGGCGCCCGTCGTGAGGCGTAGGCCGCGCCGCATCGGCGCGAGAACGTAGCCGCGCTCGGCATCGAGCAGTGGCAGGTCCACCGCCGCTGATGGATAGT